>SDBV01007043.1_pt1 | contig 15436 bp, 6 predicted proteins | sample 2277081 | NCBI WGS metagenome assembly SDBV01 (sample SAMN10402039, study PRJNA504765) | marine sediment metagenome | isolation source: marine sediment core GS10_PC15, 223 cmbsf | place: Arctic Ocean: Southern Knipovich Ridge | collected 2010
CATCGGTGTTCTTATAACTTTTACTACCTGCAAAACCATTGCCGGCGATGCGAACTCTTCCATCTCGCATGTGCGCCACTGCAGGTTGCCTGGCCGGTCCACATGCAAAGCCAAAGGCGCAATACGCCGACTTGACTCCGACAACAACTAATGATTATACCACATAAGAACGAATCGTCAAGGAAAAACACTGACTAATTCGCACTTTTTTACGACAATTTGCCTGTTGTATACCTTCTCTGCACTAACACGTATAGGCTCCTCAAGCCCTTTCGGTTCGAGTAAAACTGCCCAATCACAGCGACAACGCACAATTCAACCTTATGGGACCTGCCTGTGGAGCCCGGGGGCCATAATCACCAAAACTCCTTTTTTTCACAATTTGGGCTCAAACACCGCCCTGATAAGACCGAAAACACTTACGCTGGACAATCTGTTTGTACGGTGAGCGACCGCCATGCAGCCGATTGGCCAAAGAGATTGGTTTTGGCGTTATCCATAGTATACTTCGGAACACGGGTGGTAAAATATGCACAAGAGAAAAGATGTGTTGACAACCGGACAGGTTGCACAGATATGTAATGTCGCGCCCCGGACGGTGACCAAATGGTTCGACTCGGGACAGTTGAAAGGATACCGGATACCGGGATCACGCGACCGAAGGATTCCCACGTCCGAGTTGATCCGTTTCATGAAGGCCCACGACATTCCGACCGATGCCCTGGAGGTGGGCAAGATCCGCGTCCTGATCATCGACAGCGACTGGAAGAGCGCCGAGGAGACGGCAGAGGCCCTTCAGGTCAAGGGCAATTACGAAGTGCGCACCGCCCAAAGCAGTTTCGATGCGGGGCTTGTCGCACAAAAACTCGTTCCGCATGTCATTCTGATAAACCTCATGGCGCGAGACATTGACGCCAAACGCGTATGCAAATACGTTCGCACAACAGAGGATTTGAGCGGCACGAAGGTCATCGCCGTGGCAAGCAACCTGCGTGAAAGCGAAGCCGAAGCCCTCCATGAACAGGGCTTCGACGCCGTAGTCACCAGGCCCGAGGACGCCGCACAGGTCATGGAGACCATTCAGGCGGTCACGGCGATTATCTATTAGGCCTGCTGTCTGCTACCTGGTCCGACATATCCGGACCGGGGCGTCCGCAATCACGGTCTTACTCGATAGCGTCAAATTTCCCCTTCGGTGCTCCGCAAACCGGGCATCTCTCGGGCGCTTCATCCAGCACCGTGTTGCCGCATACGGCGCAGACATATATCTTTTGCGCGGACATGTCTTCGCCCTGTTTGACCTTCTCCATCGCCTGTAGATAGAGACTGTAATGAACCTGTTCGACGGCCATCGCATTCTTAAACGACATCAGCGCAACATCGTTTTCCTCGGCCTTGGCTTCTTCGATAAACTTCGGATACATCTGCTTGAACTCGACTTCTTCTCCATTCGTCGCCGCCTGAAGATTTTCCGATGTCGACTGAACCGCTTTCATCGCCCGCAGATGAGCATGGGCATGAATGGTCTCGGCGGCGGCGGTTGCTCTGAACAATTTGGCAATCTGAACATAACCCTCTTCCTCGGCACGCGCGGCAAAGGCCAGATACTTCCGATTCGCCTGGCTTTCACCCGCAAATGCATTTTGAAGATTCTCCGTGGTTGACATAACTGCTCCTTTCTCAATTTGTGTCTAAAGTGACAAGACAAACGACAATGTAACTTCCTTCCCCGTCGACCTCACGGTCTGTCATATGCGCGTTGACCGGTGCGAATTGCCCGGCGGTTACGCGATTCAATTTCCTGCCGACTAACGTATTTCTCCTGGCGTTGACGATCCATCTCCCAGGCAACAAAACCCGGCATATCGGCTCGCGGTTTTTCTTTGAGCATTTCTGTGCCGGCGCTGATAATGGCCAGCGCCTCGGCATATCGCGGGTCGGTGGTCTTTTTGAAGAGGGCAAGGCACGGGCTCAAGTGCGGTCTGTCGAAACTCACCTGCGGTCCGCGATTGCCGTTGTGGCTTGCGAGTTTGGCAAAGGGCACGCCGGTCAGTTCCGTCAGCCGTTTGATCTGAGCGGCGTCAAGGGGCGACCTGCCCGCCAGATTCTGCGGATAGCTGCTGTCGTAGCGCCCATAGTAGGGCGCATTGATGTCGATCCACGTTACAATCCGGTCGAAACTCTCCTTATCGAGTTTGACATCTTCGTGCCCCTTTCGAATCGTCTCGACGAGTTTGCTCTTGTGCGAGCCCCAGGTGTAGGCCTGCTGCGTTTTGTCAGGACCGGCGCCGATGGCTTTTATGTACTTTTTTCGCCACAGTTCATTGTATGACGTGTTGAATGTGTTCGTCCGGTCCGCGGCGAGATTCAGTTTCCTGCCCGCATCCTTGCCATAGTCATGGCATCGCACGCAATGCTCGTCAAAAACGGGCTGTACCTCGTTGATATATTCGAACAGACGCGGCGGACCGTACCATGGTGCCAGGACACGCGGCGCCTTCCGCAGCGCCAGTGGAATCTCACCCTTGATCGGAACCGGCGCGGTATGACGATGGTCGTGGCAGCCGACGCAGCCGGCCCGCTCGCCGGATTGGGCGATCACGCCGCTGCGCATCGACTGAATCATCATTCCGTCGGCATCGAGCAACTGAAAATACACCCACGTATCGGCGGGCAGTTCGAAGTAGACCGAGCCGTCCTTCTCGACGGGCACAGTGCCGATGATGCGTTTGTTGTTGAAGTCGTGCCAACCGACCGCGGGGTCTTCCTGTCCCTGGCCTCCCCAGCCTACACGCGGGACCCAGAATCGCTTTTCGGGTGATTCGACCACCCGGAGGAATTTGACTGCACCGGGCTCGACACCCTTCATGTGCGTACCCTTGCCGACATCAACGACATACATGTATCCGGTCTTGTTCTCGAAGTCGCGTCGGTGCGGGATCACACCCGGTCGCGGTCCGGGCGCAAGCGGCATCGGATCAAAACAGCCCTCGCCTTCGACGTGCAGCAGGATTTCGTTGCCGAAAACATCGATCAGATAAATGCCCATCTGTTCGCCGTTGCCTGTCATGCGGCTGCAAAGGAAGTACTTGTCGCTGAGCGGCCAGGGGTCTTCATACTTGGGGTTGACGCGTGTGAACATGTCGAAATCGCCCTTGCCGACCAGGTCGACAGCGCCGGCGGGCCAGGTCCTGACAACGGGGTCGCGTCCGTCGAGGCCGAGTCGCCTGTCAACAATCGCCAGCGCCCCCCACGGCCGGTCATGACATGAACTAAACGTGCATATCACACTGTGCGTGCCGTCGATAACGCGGGCGTCAATGACGGCGCCGGGCGAGTTGGTGTTGTTGCCCCAGTAGACGGCATGATTCGTCCCGTCGGGGTTTACCGTCCAGAGACCCTGGGCATCGCCGAAATTGCGGTCGATGTATTCCCACCGATAGTACATGATACGGCCGTCGGGCAAGAGCGAGCCGTGGCCTTCAAACAGCGTACTCTTGCCGATCTGGTGGATATTGGCGCCGTCGGCTTCCATGCGGAAAAGATTGGCCATGATATGCCGGTTGCACATGCAGTATTTCGGCTCGCGCGTCGACGAGAACACAATGCTGTCGTCTGCAAGGTACAGCGGGTCGATATCGGAAACCTCCGCAGCGAACGTCAACTGTCTCAAGCCCGTACCGTCGGCATTGATCTCGTAGATATGGTAGTTGTCCTTAATGTTCTTGCGCATGGCAAAGATGATCCTGCCGCCGTCAAAATACACCTCCGGGTCGCGGATCACACCGTCGGGAGTCTCCAGCAGGGTATGCGTTCGACCGTCGACCGGATCAAAGGTCTTAAGCGCCGCTCTCGGCGTAAAACTCCCCGTGTTGATTTCCCCGGTCTGAAAAATTGTGGCGGTATTATGATGGTCGGAGCGATACTGCTTTCTCACCACAAACAGGATGGGTCGGTCGCTCACAAGCGGATTGGCGATCAGGGCCCGGTGCCGCAGATCATCGAGTCGCTTGACAAGCGCCTGGCGTTCGGGCTCGCCGGCTTTCTTGAGACCATTTTCAATTTTCGCCAACCGGCGCAAAAACGTTCTTCCTTCGGGATAGCGGTTTCCAAACGTCTCAACAAGATCGTCAATCGCAAGGCGCAGCGGCTCGATGCCGGGCTCTGCAACAGGTGTGCTCTGCCCAACGGCGCCGGATGCAACACCCAAAAGCACAACACATACCCAAAGACTCAATACCAAACGCATGGTCTTGTTCCTAATCATAAGCTCATTGTTTGCTGATTATCCCTCGCCTGCGGTATGGTCCGGAGGCCTGTACCACAGCGACTCCCAATAGGCCCGGTCGGTCGCATAGACATCGACAGGCGTATCGGCAGGCAGATCCGCGGGCAAAATACCGTAACGCTTCATCTCACGCACATAAGCGGGCGAAGGCCTGAAGTTCGGCATATCGAATCGCGTTATTCTCTCCAGATGCGCTTTGCCCGCCCGGCACATGGCAAGAATCTTCTGGTAGTCCGGATCGCTGCGGTCCTTGAAGACAGCGCCCGATTCGTCGGGCCTCCGTTTGCACGCCCCATAGCCGCCCGCGTCTTTGGCTAACGGGCCTAAGAGAATCAGCGACTTTTCCGGGCGCGACAGGTTGAACCACAAATGTCGCGAACCACTCTTGTGCGCCAGCGAGACAGGCATCCGCCGCTTGTGACAGCCGACGCATCGCCGTTTGATCGCTTCGCTTGCGGCTTTGGAGACGGGCCAGTCAAAATCCGTATTGACAACCTTGTTCTCATACGAGTCGCCGATCATCCCGGAGCCCAGGGCGGCATACGTGCCGGGATAGGCCGCCGCCGACTCGATCCAGTAGCGGATCATATTCTGCTCGCGCCGAGGCAGTTTGACATCGTAGTGGCTTCCGTTGATCTTCTTCATCAACGGACTGGCACTCGTGCCTATGGATCGCGGGGCAAGATTGCTCTTGGGCTGATTGCGCCCGTCGACAAACTGACGAAGATTTGTCAGCGTAACATAGCTGTGGGTAAAGATTGGTCCGCGGTCGCCTGTCAAAACCACCCGGCCGTCGCGCTTGTCATAGTTGTGGCACCTGACACAGTGCTTGTCCAGAATCGGCTGAATATCGCGCGGAAAGTCGAACACCTGTGGGATGCCTTCTATGGGCTCTATCTTGCTGGCGGGCCGACTCAATGCTTTCACCGCCGTCTTGCCGAGATTCACCGGCGTCTGGCAGCGGTTCTCATGACAGCCCACACAGCTTGTCGTTTCGCCGGGCTGGACAGTGAGGAAACTCTGCATGCGCTTGACGGAGTTGTCGTTTTCATCCAGCGCCACAAAGAACAGGCTTCGCAGCGCCGGAAGCTCCATGTACGCCGAGCCGTCTTCCTCAACGGGAACCGTGCCCAACACACGTTCTAATGTAAACGACCCGCCAATGCTTATCGGTTTCATCCCGCCGGTGTAATGAATCGGCATGGGCAGCGTTTCCAGGACCAGCAGCTTCTTGATCTCGCCGGCTTTGACGCCGTCCATGCGTCGGCCGTTGTAGATATTCGTCAGGATCAGCCGCCCCGTCGGCGTCTGCAGGTCAAGGCGTGACGGAATCATACGCTCACGCGGTCGAGCCTTCAGCGGCCGGGGCTCGTGCAACTGGACACCCGCCCGGGCAAGCTCCTCCGGCAGGCGATATATTTCTTCTGTCCTGCCCCGGCCGTCCATCAACAGCATCTGCGTGTCGCGGGCGACAAGAAAACAGTTTTCAGAAAGCGCCCAGGGATCGCGCCAGTTGGCGCCTTTGCTCACGCGCCTGGCGGATGCCTTTTCATCCGGACCGGCTTTGGGCGTCAGGATGGTTATCTCGCCGCCATGCTCGCGTCGGCCGTGACCGGGCGAAAAGACCGCAACGACCTTGTTGTCCGTGTTTGGAATCGGCTTGGCGTCGATCATGACAATTCCCGGGTGCATGTTGCCGTAGTAGTTCGTCTGGGCGGTTCCGTCGGGATTGCATGCCCAGAGATGATGGTAGTGAACCTGGCTGCGGTCAACGTATTCCCACCGCTGATAAAGGATTCGCCCGTCCGGCAGCGGCCAGGGTGTGTTTTCGTGTTCGTTGTTGCTCGATATCGGCCGAATATTGCCGCCGTCGGCATCGCAGCGATACAGCACCGCAACCTGCGTCAGCCAGCAGTTGACCCAGCGCTTGCACCGACTGGAACAGAAGATGATCGACCCGTCGGGCAGATAGGTCGGCTCGATATCGTCATATAGCCCCGAGGTAAGCTGCCTGAGACCCGAACCGTCGGTGTTGATTTCATACAGATGAAACTGGTCCGTGCCGCCAGGCCGATACGAAAACAGGATTTTGCCGGCGTCGTAATGGACCTGCGGATCGCGCACGCTGCCTGCCGGATCGTCCAGCAGGACCGTTACGTTGCCGGTAGCCAGATTCAGCCTGCACAGCCGCCCCATCGCCCGGTACGCCTTGCGGTCGGCGTTATTGGCATAATAACCGAAATTGGCATACCAGTGCCCGTCCGTAATATTGTGCTGGCGGCTGGCAAAAACAACCTCCTTAACGCCGTAACGATCAATCAGAGTATCGTTGGCGGATGCCCGCAGGGTCGTTGTGCAACTCAACAAGACAAGAACCATCGTGAGCTTAAATTGCCTGAGTATGTTTCTCATAAACTTTGAATCCTTAATCGGCGCCGGACGTTCTATTATACCCGCACGCCGATACAATTTCAATATCTGCCGATGAGGTTTACGGCGTGGACGGTTCTTGTCCGCTGTTCACCCTCGTCGGGCAGTGTGCCCTTGTTCCACATTTTGGCCCGATAGGTAAATTCACCGCCGGTGGGCAGACACGGCACGGGCTGCTGCCTGGCGGTGGGGGTAAAGCCATTCAGTTTCGCCGTGGTGTCGGGCTTTTCATGGCAGCCCACGCAACTGCGTGTTTCACCGGGCCGGCCGTACATCCATATCTGCTGGTTGCCCACCACGCGCCTGTCGCCGTCGAGGACCTGCACATGAATGAGACGATCGGCGGGGACCTCGACGTAAAACGACCCGTCGGCACGAAGCGGAACCGTCCCTAACACGCGGCCTATCGTGCCGGTATGATTCTTCCAGGCCTCGCCTTTGGCGCTGCGATGGGTATGATGACGCGCCATGGCCGGCATCCCCTCGATCACGCGAACGAACTTGCCCATCTCCGTAACGCGCCTGTCCCTCGATGTGCGTGCCGAATGACAAAAGAACCTTGCGGTATACGAATCGTTCGGTTCATTCTGCACAAGCAGCCTGGGTCGCGGCCTGGCGGCAATCGGCCGGGCCTCGAAGTCCGCACGGGACGGGTCGTTATAGACAAGCTGCAGCTTGCCCGTATCGACGTCGGCGATATAGATGCCAAGGTCCACCTTGCTGCGGTCAAAATCACGCACACTGGCGGCACACAGAACTCTTTTCTCATCGAGCGGAAAGATGGACGTCGTCGCCATGTTCCTGTCCCGTTCGAGCAGGCGGTGGTGCATCTTGCCGGGCCCGATCACGGTCAATCCTCCGGTCGTCGCACAGACGATTCGGCCGTCGCCGAGATAGTGCGGCTGGGTCAGTCTAAGTACGCGATGTCGCGGAGGCACTTCCCCCCACCATGTCTCCCCCGACTGAGCCGAGACACGACGCCAGAATTCCCGGTGCTCGGGTCCGTACAGCGTAACGTCCCTCGTGCCGTCGGGAAAAACCGCATGGACCGTAATCTCGGTCTTGAGCCGCGAGTAGAACAACTCCAGCCTGCTAAACAGTATCCGCCCGTCGGGCATGACGGAAGGCTCGTTGTCCCTGCCTGCGTTAAACCCGATGCAGTGCATATCGCCGCCGTCGGCGTTCATTACGGTAAGTCCCGTGGCCGGGTAGCCGTGATACTCATCGCGCACGCCGATTCGACTGGAGGAAAAAACAATCCGTCCGTCGCTCAGCCAGGCCGGCTGCACATCATGGTACGGCCCGTGGGTCAACTGCGCAAGATTCGTCCCGTCGACGTTGATTCTGTAAACGTGCCACCACGGATCGTTCATGCCGCCGCGATGACAGAACACTATCTGCGTCGCATCCCACGAAACTTCGCAGTCGGCCACGAAGCCGTCGTCAAAATGCGTCAACTGCCTGACCTCGCCGTCGGGTTTGGGCGGACTGAGAATGTAGAGATTATCGCCGATGCGATAGGTCGGACCGGAATCCGTGGTGGAATAGGTCTGCCGCCAGATATCGATCTGAAAGTCGTTGGGCATATCGTTGTCGCCCTTGATAAACACGTATGCAGGCGGCTCCTTAGACGGCGACGGCAGCGCCGGGGATTTGGGCATCCGGGTATTGCTTACCGCCTCACCGGGCGTCGTCTTGTCTGCCCGCAGGCCTCGTTTCCAGAGCGCTTCTGCGGCGACAAGACGGATACTGTAGAACGGATGCGATTTGCAGGCGGCGTTCAGCGCGTAAATCGCATCGGCCGTGCCTAATTCGTCCAGCGCAACCGCCGCGGCATGCTGGACCTCGACGACATTTCGGTCATCGCCTAAAATCTTTATCAGGTCGTCCACATATTCGACAGCAGCGAACTTCCCAAGGGCCCGAACAAACGCCACCCTCCATCGCGGCGGTTTGGCCTCGTATTCGTCCTGGCCCTGCTTGTCGTTTTTCTTGAACATAAACCCGCCGAAGAAGCCGAACTCCGCTTCGGGCCTGGACTCGATAAGGAGCCTGGCTATCGGCCCAGACGCTCGCTTGTCACCGATGAACATAAGGGCTTTTGCGGCGTTGATTCGCACCCAGCCGTTGTTGTGTGTCAGCAAGCCGACAAGAATCGGCACATCCGCCCGGTCGCTGCACAGCGACGAAAGCCACGGCGCCGCAAACGGAATGTCGCCGGGATTCTGCTTTGCAAGCTTCACAAGAGTCGGATACACGACCGAATCGTAGTCCCTGTAGCCGCTGACGCCAAGCGCTTCAAGGGCGGCGTCGGCGACCATGCGGCGCATACCCGCCTTTTCCATCAGCCAGGCCGTGATCAACTGATGAGCCTCCGGCTCGTACAGCATAGCCCCGTCAAAATCGCTCGGGATGTTTGCCGCAAGTATCGGCACGATCTTCTGCAGTTCGGTGAGATTGTCCGCATCGGTCCACGGCATGCGCGAAAGCGCCAGGGCGATCGCGTAGGGCGTTTCATAAATGCGATCGGCCGGTTCCAGCCCGGGGATGTCGTCGCGCGGAACCATCTTCGGATTCGACCGGTTGACGCCGCGAGCGTACGCGGGATAGGCCTTTAAGAGCGCCGCACATGCTTTGTCCGACGGACAATCGCCCAAGGCATCGGCGGCGTATCTCGCCCACAGGGGATTGTCAAGAAAACCAATGAGCACATCGCCACAGCGCCTCTCGCCGATTCTTGCCAGGCTCCGCAGCGCCGACTGCACCATGAACCTGGCATAAGTATCGCCGGGCCGGGCCTTGGCATACGGCTCCAATACGGCGATCAAAGTTTCGGCGGCGCCTGCGCCCCCCAACGCACCGAGAGCGCGAACACCACGGATGAGCTTCAGCATCGAAGAATCGCCGCCCCGTTCGTCGCCAAGTGTCTTCTCAAAGACCTCGACCTCAAAAAACGTCGTCGGATAGAGCGACCTTTCCGCTGCATAAGATGTGATTCGTATGTGCCTGGCTGGCTGAGGATCGAAGCTTATGACGAGTCTCGGATTGGACAGCCGTTTTTGTCGAAGGATTTGCCGGTAAGATTTGCCGTCGGTGCTTACCGAGACGGCATAGTCGGTCATGCAAAAGCCCCTGCCGTACTGATGGACAACGACACAACCGACCTTCCTTGCCCGACCCAGGTCGACAGTGCAATGTTGCGGAAAAGCGACATTCTTCGTCTGCCAGAATCCCCCTCCGGTCGCACCGTCGGTCAGGACCTCGGCGGGACCTTTGTAAACGCCCGAAACATTTACATCGCAGCCGTATGCGAGATTTGCCTCATCGATCAGTCGGGCACCTTTGAGCAGGTCAAGTACATCCTTCGGCACACCGTCGGCAGGCGCATCTGTCCACCATCTGCGCCAGACATCGGCTTGTGCCTTGCGCAAACGCCCCTCAGCCAGCGCATCGAATGGAAATTCCATCCCGGTAAGATTTGTAAGCGCCGCCCATGCGGCCTGGGCTACAACCCAGTCGGCATCGTCGAGAGCACTGAGCAGCGGCAGAACGTGTTGGCGTCCACCGCACCAGGCCAGCGCCATCGCCGCCTGTCGCCTGACCGACGCCGACGGATCGTCCACCGCATCGGCCAATTCATCGGCCGCGCCGTGCGCCCGCATAAAACCCAATGCCTCGGCGGCGCCGGCACGAACCGAAGGCGAAGGCGACGCGAGTTTCAAAAGCTGATCGGCAACCTGCCAGTCATAAGGATTCGTATCGAAAACCCCGAAGGCGGTCGTCTCAGCACCCGCCAGCGGGCCGAGGGCTGCACACAACAACAAGATTGATATTATGATTGCCGATCCTGGGCCTGACGTCTTGGCCATCGGGTGTACTTTCAATGTCTACCTCCTCAAACCTGCTAATGTTTAAGGTGCTTGCGATTGTGCGGTGTCAGGCCCTTACTCGCAAATCACACGGAAGCTGACGTTGAAGACCTTCTGGTAAGGCTCGTACATCAGCCTGAACGACGACGTCGCCCGCCTGGGTCGGTCTCGCCAGGACCCGCCGCGAACAACGCGCTTCTCGCCGCCGCCCAGATCGCTGCGACCGTCGTTTTCGCTGTACGGATACGCCCTGTATGCAGTGCGTGTCCACTCGCTGACGTTGCCGTGCATATCCTGCAGGCCCCACGGGTTTGCCTTGTAGCCGCCGACCTTGGCCATAATCCTGGCATTATCGTTGAACCGGCCGTCCTTGGGAATAAAGTCTTCGTTAGGACTGGGGTTACTCATCGGCTGCGGATTGACCCCGCTGACCGCCAGTAGCCTGATCGAGTAGTCGGCAAGATTGGCATACTCACCGAAGTCCGTATCGATTCCGCCGTAACTCATCGCGGTATTGGCGCCGGCGCGGCACGCCCATTCCCACTGTGCTTCGGTCGGAAGCGAAACCTTCAGGCCGGTTTCTGCGCTTAGCCATTTGCAGAATGCAACCGCCTGCCGCCATGACATGCGTATCGCGGGCATATCCGGACCGGAAACCGGATACCCCGGCGTCGTATGGTCTTTATGGTGCTGGTCGATATAACCGTTGAAGTGGTCCGGGGCGAACTGCTGGTACTGTCGATTCGTGATTTCCATAGCGCCCATCCAGAAGGGCTTGTCGATCTTCACCCGGCTAAGCGGCATCTCGTCCCGGGTCCCTTCGAGACTCCCCATGACAAACTCACCTGCGGGGACAAGCACCAGATCCATCGTAACGCCGTCGCCCAGGTCCAGTGACTTGCGAATACTGCCACCCGCCTTGGCCTGGCGCGACTTTGCCGCGGCTTCGTCAAACGGCCAATCGGAAACCGTAATCTCGGACGTCGCTAACGACGGCATAGGCTTTGGCCTTACAAACTTGACCGGTTTGGGCTCGATCGAGGGAAGGGCCTCGGGATCCTCGTCGCGGTAGGCATAGAGTTTGCGCATCTCCAGCCGCTTTTTGTCGAACTCGCTTGCTATTTTGCGATGCTCACTCCATGAACCGTGGTCCGGCACGTTCAGATCGATCCACGTATACAAACGATCCCACGCCTCGGCGTCTAATTGCACGTTGTGGTGGCCCTTCTTGAGCATCTGCACAAGCTCGCTGGTCCCGGCATGATACTCATACGGAGTGAGGACATGATAGTCGCTTTCCGGTCCGGGCCTGCGAACATACGGGTGCAGCGCCAGATACGACGGCGTAAAGTTGCCCCAGCCGTTCTTGTCCCTGGCGACAAAATCCGGCTTGGCTGCGCCGCCGGGTCCCGGTGAACCGTCATGACAGCCCACACAGTACTTATCGAGCACCGGCTGAAGCTCCCGCTTGAAGCTGAATCCTCGTGTCGGTCCGTACCATGGCGTGATTGCCACGGCTTCCTTCAACGCTGCTATCGTCTGAGCCGACGCCGCTGTAGTGTTCTGTCGCTCATGACAGCCCACGCACGACACACTCTCGCCCGGCATCGCCGTAAACCAGCTTCGCATCAATTGAATCGCCCTGCCTTCTTCGTCCAGGGGCTGAACAGCAATAGGCGTATTGGCAGGCACCTTAAAGAATGCAGAGCCGTCCTCGTAAACCGGGACCGTACCGAGAATCCGGTGAACGTCCCAGGCGCCTTCGACGCCGATATTCTTGTGGCCCCCCATCTTCGGGTAGCCAAAGTGGAACTCGTAGACGCGCAGTTTCTTGACCGTGCCGCGCGGAACATCCTTCATACCCTGACCTTTGTGGATGTCAACTACATAAACAATCGCCTCACTCTGCCGCGTGTCGACACGGTCCGGAATCACCGGCGGCTTTTGCGTCTTGCGGAACGGAACCGGTTCGAGCAGGACATAGCCGGGTTCTTCCTTGAGCAGCAGCATATTGTCGAAAACATCGACGAGATAGATGCCCCAGTTGGCGCGTGAGTCGGGCTGCGAAGCAACAAGGAAGTATTTTTCACTGAGCGGATACGGATGCAGGAACTTGGGCCAGGAGTTGTTGACCAACTGGTCGACGATCTTCGGCTCAACTTTTTTTCCGTAACCCGGGATCCGCTGTACGACGCCGTCGGCCTCGTGGCGTCCCTTGGCCGGGTCAAAGATCAACAGTTCGCCCATTCTTTTCACACCGTGGTGGCCCGAGACTATCGCAACGACCTTTGTAGGATCGTTCGGAATGGGCTTTGCGTAGAACATCGAGTTCGGCCAGTATGAGTTGCTGCCGTAATACTCGGCCTGGTTCGTGCCGTCAGGGTTCATCGAAAACAGCAGCCGCGAGAAATAGTGCGGCGTATCGGAATATTCCCAGCGTGTATAAAGCACCCTGCCGTTGTTAAGCACTGCCGGGCCCCAGTTATGGTCCTGGTCGAAGCACAACTGCCGGGCGTTGCCGCCGTCCGCGTCCATGATGCACAGATTCGCCACCGCATCAGCTCCGCCAACACACGGCACACCTGCAAAACACCGCGTCGAGGCAAAAACAATCCGCCCGCCCGGAAGGTAGCAGGCGTCATAATTGTCCACGTCCGGATGATCGGCAAGGGACACTTGTCTTAGACCCGTGCCGTCGGCGTTGATCTCCCATATCTGCCACCGGTTACCTTTGCCGCCCGGCATGGAAAACAGCATCCTGTCGGCGTCAAAGTGAAGATCGACATCGCCGACAAATTCCGAATTGGCCGGCTTGTAAACCGTCGAGAGCTTACCGTCGGCTTCGACCGACAGCAATGCGATTTCGTTGTCATACCCCTGTTTGCCCATCGAGCAATTGCCCTGCCAGTTTGCGGGCAGGCCGATATTGTTCGACTTTCTTTTGATAACAAGCATCTTCTCAAAATCGAGCAGCGGATTAGCCAGCAGCGCCTCCTGCCGCAACGTCACCACCTCATGGATCAGGTCGATCTCGCCCGCTTCGCCGTCCTGCAACATTGTTTCCACCTTCTCCAGACGAGCCAGCAACGTCTTGCCTTTCGGATAGGCCGGCCCAAAGGTCTCAATCAGGTCCTCAATCGCCCGGCGAAGTGCAACGACATTTACATCCTTCAAGCCCGCGATACTCTTACGGTAACTGCATCCCTTGAGGTAGAGGGCCAGCAGCTTCTCCCGGGCACCCGGGTCCGTCTTGCTCACGATCTTGTATTCGCCCTGCAGCTTGTCCCCGAACTTGCCTATATCCTTAAGGACCTTCTCTACGAGCTTTCTCTCTGTGTTCAGAGCGTTCTTGTCCACGATGAAGTTGAGGTAAGCACTGCCGCCAAGGTCCTGCTTGAGGAAGTTGGACTCTATCGGAAAGTCCCGCTCAAAATTCCGCCACAACGGCAGAAGCGGATTTTCTCCCGTCGAAAAGTAAAACCCGTGCCCGCCCGTGCGGTTGTATATCTTCATGAGCAGTTCGTTGTCACCCGCCTTGAGGTCCAGGGTGATCCGATCCTGGTTTGCCCCCGGGCCTCTCGGGACATCATTAGAATGGATCTTCTTGCCGTTGAGGAAGACCTCGATGCCGTCGTCGCTGCCGAGGCCTGCGCTTATCGTCGTAGGCCGGGCGGCGGTGATCACACGGAAAAGATATGTCGACGCACCATTCCTGCCCGGAAGATTGTGAACAATACCGTCGGCGTAGTTCCTTTTCGACCAGATATTCTTTTTGTTCCTGGCGTTTGTGCTCTGGAGATCGATACCGTCGACCGGCGAAAAATGTGTCTCGGCAAAGTTCTTGGCGCCCATCGCCCCGGTCGTGTGCCACGGCCCCAGCTTCAGGCTGACCTTGTCGTCGGATTGGCGGTAGTTTTGCTGCGTGGCGACAACCGTCTGCGCCCACGTATCCTTCTTGACATAAGCACCGGCCGCATCACCAAAAGAGCAACTCACCACACAGCACAGGACCAAGCCATAAATACCAAAACGCATAGCACCTCTTCCACTTGCAAACATCGTGTCGCCTCTCTTTTCAAATCCAATCTACAATATACAATCTACAATCTAAAATCACACTCACTTCCTGTCCCGGCATACTTGGGGCGCCGGCCGGCCGCCGGGCATATCCATTCTCGGCGTATCCTTCAACATGGCGACAGCCGGCTCAAACGTCGCTAATATCGCCTTGTAGTCTGCATCGTCTTTCGTTTTGAACACTTCCTTGCCGCATTTGCCGCTGCCGCCGGCCGAGCGAGCCAGAGGCGCCAGCAAGAAATCATTATACTCCGGCTCCGTAACCCTTGTCCAGACCCGTCTGGGCGCTTTGCCGTCTTTGTGGCATTCGCCGCAGCGCCGCCTGCCGACATCGGCTAACACCTCATCGAGCTTTTCCGGATATACGCGTCTGCACCCGTTAAGCTCCGGATAAGCAGTCTCGCTACTGCCGTAGTACGGCACGTTCAGATCGATCCAGGCAAGTATCCGGCGGCGACTCCTGTCGTCCATCTCAAACCGCTTCCTGCCGTCGGCATCCGGATGACCCGACAGCACAACCTCGGCAAGCGGGCTCTTAGCCGAACCCCATGCCTTCGGTGTTGTCTCCAGGATATTCTGCTCGTGGCCGTTATAGGTCGGTATCCAACTCACATACGGGCTTCCCTTGCGTCCCTGGTTCTCACGGGCCAGAACATCGTATGACACATTGAAAAAGTCCGTCTTGCCGCCGGTAAGGTCGATTTTCTTCGGCGCATCGACCGGGTTATGGCAGTCGATACAGTACTCATCCAGTACCGGCTGAACAATCCGC
>SDBV01007044.1_pt1 | contig 15436 bp, 18 predicted proteins | sample 2277081 | NCBI WGS metagenome assembly SDBV01 (sample SAMN10402039, study PRJNA504765) | marine sediment metagenome | isolation source: marine sediment core GS10_PC15, 223 cmbsf | place: Arctic Ocean: Southern Knipovich Ridge | collected 2010
AGTCCAGACAGTCTGCATCGGTCTGGAACCAGGCCTGAAACTCGCCAACAGACCTCGGGTAATGCACACCCACACGCGGTTGATCCACCCCACAACTCTACTCCGGTTAAATGGATACCCCCTTGTCGCGAAATAGCCCCAAGATCTGTCCAACTGTCGCGGATAAGCCCCGCAATCGGGGTTCAATCGCGACGCATGCGTCCAAACTGGGGCCTATCCGCGACACATGCCCCGAGCACCCAGTCTGATACCAGCCCCGACCGCCAAGACGTCATCGGTCTCAACCGACCGAACCCGAGCCCGACAGCTAATCCGACAATCAGTCGGGATGAAACGAAGCGCTGTCGGCGCGGTCAGTGACCAGCGGCAGACGCCATCGTTCGTTTCGGCGACGGCTGAACTGGCAGAATCGGGGTCATGGCCCGACCTCTCTCCGACTATGCCCGTGCTGTTCCGTTGCAAGCCTTGAGCGCCTACGGACTCGGGCCACTCTCGTGTGGCCATGGCGCCGATCCTCGCGGGCGACTCCGATCGTTGCGCGACAGCAATCAGGGTGTGTTGGCAGCGATCGACACTGCCGGTTCGACGGGTCGACTCCTGCTGATGGTGGTCGCAGCGCTCGGCTGGAGTGCGACCGTCGACGAGATCGCGTTCCAGACGCGACATGCCGATCCTGATGTGGTCACGGCTGCGTTGGAGCGGCTTGTGCAGGCACGACTGGTCGAACGTGGATCGGACGGGTCGGTGGCGATTCGGGAACGTGCCGCGTTGTTTGTGCCGGGCGCGACGATTTCGATGGCGGACCAAAACGCTCTCACAAGCGACCAGCTCGCGCGGATGTGCAAGGCGCTGGGTGTGGTCACACCATCACGCAAGCAGGAACGAATCGACGCGATCGCCGGCGAGTTCGCCGACGCGACAGCGTCCGAGCGCGTTCGCAGCGATCTGTCGACCGACGCATGGGCGCTGCTCGACCGGATAGCCTGCGCCGCAGGTCCAGGCATGGTCGAACCGGAACAGGTTGACCTCGACGGATACGACTTGTTTGCCGCAGCGTCGCCGCGGCACGCGTTCCAACGTGTGCCCGAACGGCCTGAGGTCCGAACGTTGTATGAACTCACGAGCCGAGGCATCGTCGGGACGTCGGACTGGGAAAACAAGCTCTGGATCTGGCGCGAGGCATGGCTGCTACTCGAACGCCCCTTCTTCACGGACTGGGAGACCCCTCCCAGTCCGGTTGCGGTCGGGATCGAGCCGGCGCCGGCGCGAGTGCCGGGTATTGTGGCTGTGCTCGATCGGGCTATGCAGGCTTGTCACGCCAGTCCGCCGAGTGTACTCAAGAACGGCGATCCGAGGCTTGCCAAGAGCGAGGTCCGTGCGCTGGCGAAGCTGATCGGCGTCGATGCGGAAACGGTCGACTTCGTCACCCGACTGGCAATAGGCATCGGGTTACTGCTCGCGAATACGATCAGCGAGGCGGGACGCGGGCGGCGCCGAACCGTCGACCAGGTGTGGATAGCCGACCTTCAGCTCGCTGCCGCGTGGGCCGCGTTGGCACCGCTGGAGCGTTGGCTGCGCCTGTTCGCGGAGTGGTGCCGACCGTCCGAAACGGCATGCCTGAAGCAGCTTCTTGTGAACCGTCATCTGCTGATGTGGGAGCTGGCGAACCTGGCGGACGACACTGGCTGGGCTGATCCCGATGCGTTCGCTGCGTGGTTCGGCGATCATTACGCGAGCCTTGGGCACCCTGCAGCGGTGGCCGAGTGTGTTGCCGACCTGGCGATGTTGGGGATCGTGAACGAGGCTGGGCCGTTGGCGTTGACCTCCCTCGGAGCGATAGCGCTCCGCGACCCCGAGGCTGTCGCCCGTATCGAGGTCAGCGATGCGGCAACCGCGATCGTGCAAGCCGACCACACGGTCGTTGCGCCGCCAGATCTGCGGGCCGACCTGGCGTCCCGGCTGGCGACGATAGCGTCGGTCGAGAACGATGCCGGCGCGTTCGTCTACCGACTCGACCCCGAGATGATCACCCGAGCCGTTCAGGGCGGAGACGGGCCCGACTCTATCGTCGATTTCCTTGCGCAACTGTCAACGGTCCCGCTCGCTCCCACCGTAGAACGGTTGGTGCGCGACGCTGCCGCACGGGCGGGTCGAGTGAAGGTGATCGCGATGCCGACGGTTGTCGTCGTCAGCGATCCAGCCGACCTGACTATCGCGTGCTCGGTCAAGGCCGCCAAGCTCATTGCGGTCTCTGACACGGTGGCTGTCTCCGACCTGCCGAGCGCCAAGGTCCGGGCAGCGCTCGATCGTAAAGGGCTCGCCCCCGAGGTAGTGTTGGGCGGCTCGAGCCGGGCGCAGCGCACACGCACCGCCGACGTTCGTGGTGTAGAGCGTCGGCCGACCGGCGCAGACGTCGATGACCTCCCGGCCGAGACCGCAGCGATCCGTGAGGCGGTGGCCCGTTTGCGCGTCGTTGGGACGTTGACGGTGACCCCGGCGCTCGTCGACCGTCTCGACGGGCGGCGGTCGTGACCGACCTGACAAACCCGCTCATCGTTCAGAGCGACCTGACGGTGCTGGTCGAGGTGGCAGCGCCGCGTGCCGATGACGCCCGAGCCGCATTGGCTCGGTTCGCCGACTTGGAGAAGGCGCCCGAGCACGTCCACACCTATCGGATCACGCCGCTGTCGTTGTGGAACGCCGCGGTGGCTGGGGTGAGCGCTGACGACGCGATCGAGGTGCTCACCGGCTTCGCGAAGTATGAGGTCGCTACCGTCGTGATCGACCAGGTCGTCGAGTTGATGGGCCGTTACGGCCGCCTGTGGCTCACGCGCGACGACGGTCTCGTGCTCGCGGCCGACGACCCGACGCTGCTCGACGAAGTCGTTCGGGAGCGGACCGTCGGCGAGTTCGTCGGTCGTCGCCTCGACGACCATCGCATTGCAGTGCGCGACGGCGACCGGGGCGCGCTCAAGCAGGCGTTGCTGATGGCCGGCTGGCCGGTTTCGGACGAGGCCGGTTTCGAGGTTGGTTCGAAGCTCGGAGCGGTCGTGATGACCGCTGATCTGCGTCCGTACCAGTCCGACGCTTTGGCGGCGTGGTGGTGCGACGGCAACGCGTCCGGCGGCAATGGTGTCGTCGCTCTGCCGTGCGGCGCCGGCAAGACCGTAGTCGGCTTGGCGGCGATGGTCGCGACGGGCGCATACACGTTGGTTGTGTGCACGTCGGTGTCGTCGATCCGGCAGTGGATTCGCGAGGCGATCGATAAGACCACGCTGAGCGCCGACGACGTCGGCGAGTGGTCGGGGCAGCGTAAGCAGTTGCGTCCGGTGACCTTCGTGACGTATAACGCACTGATCTGGTCAGACGCCGAAGCTGATCGTGACGACGTCTTCGCCCGTCATCCGAACCTGAGCCTGTTCGACGAGCAGCAGTGGGGGCTCCTCGTGTATGACGAGGTGCACCTGCTACCCGCTCCGGTGTTCCGTGCGACAGCCCGGATCCAGTCGGTGCGGAGGCTTGGACTCACCGCGACGCTCGTGCGAGAAGACAACCGCGAGGGCGACATCTTCAGTTTGATCGGGCCGAAACGATTCGACGTGCCGTGGGCCGAACTCGAGCAGTCGGGCTGGATCGCGCCCGCGGTGTGCACCGAGGTCCGTGTCGCGATGAGCGCCGAGAACCGGAGTCGCTACGCCACGACTGAGGTCAAACTGCGCCACCGTGTCGCGGCGACCGCTACCGAGAAACTGGATGTCGTTGACGCGCTCGTCGCTCGTCATTTTGGCGAACAGGTTCTCGTGATCGGCCAGTTCGTCGAGCAACTCCATGCTGTGGCCGACCGGCTCAACGCTCCGTTGCTGACCGGTAAGACCGGCCAGGCTATCCGCGATCGACTGTTTGGCGAGTTCCGAGAGGGCACGATTCCGCTGCTCGTCGTGTCGAAGATCGCGAACTTTGCGATCGACCTGCCCGAGGTCGGTGTCGCGATCCAGATCTCGGGCCAATTCGGCAGCCGCCAAGAGGAAGCCCAACGCCTCGGTCGCATCCTGCGACCAAAGTCCAATGGCAGCCAGGCGCACTTCTACACACTGGTCACCGACGGCACCGACGAAGTGCGTTTCGCGCTCAACCGCCAACGCTTCCTCGCCGAACAGGGCTACACCTACTCGATCGTCGACGCCGACGACATAATTCCTGTCACGGGGTGTCCCCGTTATCAGATGGCCGACCTGCGACCCGGGCCCCGATGATACGGCGGCGCGACGACACGATCGAGACGTTGACCGATGCTCTCTACGACTACATGAATGTGGACGAACTGAAGAAGCTCGCGCGGCTCACAGGATCGCGCCCGCCGACCCGTAAAGCCGAACTCGTCGACCATATCGTCGGTTACCTCAAGGGCAACCGACTCGCTTCGGTTTGGCGCGACCTCGACGAACTACAACAGGCGGCCGTCGCTGAGGTCGTCCATTCGAAGGGGACCCGGCTGGACCGCGGACGGTTCCTTGCCAAATACCGGCGCAATCCTGGCTGGGCTTCATACCGCAATCCGAACCCGACCCGTTTACAGTTTTTCCTCTATGGAAACGACGTCATGCCCGTCGACCTGAAGGAACGACTCGAACCGATCGTTCCGCGTCCTGCCGCTGCGAAAGTCGAGACCGTCGATATTGTAGAGGCATACAGTCTGGCATCTTCGCGCCGGTCGAACCGGCCGACCGCGCGATCCGACCAGTCGGCGGAAACGCTCGACTCCGACCCTCCCGTCGTGCAAGACAGAGAGAAGGCGGCGCAGCGCGAACTGCTTTCGGTGCTGCGTCTCGTCGACGCAGGCAAGGTCGCTGTGAGCGACAAGACCCGAAAACCAACGGCTGCGACCGTCAAGGCCGTAGGTGCGATCCTCGGTGGCGACGATTTCTACCCGCACATGCCACCCGCGAACGAGTATGAAGACTGCAACGCCGGCCCAATCCGAGCCTTTGCCTGGCCGATGATCGTGCAAGCGGGCAAGCTCGCCCAACTATCGGGAAGGCGCCTCCGACTGACCGGGGCGGGCAGGAGAGCGCTGTCCGACCCGACTGCCGACACGATCGCCGAGATCTGGGCGCAATGGGTCGACTCGACGCTCTTCGACGAGCTCTTGCGAATCGACAGCGTCAAGGGCCAAACCGGGAAAGGCAAGCGAGGGCTCACCGACCCGTACGTCCGCCGCGACGCGGTCGACGCGACTCTTGCCGAATGCCCACCGAATGAGTGGATCGAAGCCGACGAATTCATCCGGTTCATGCGAGCGTCAGGCCACGACTTTGCAGTGACTCGCGACCCTTGGCGCCTCTACATTGGCAATCCCGAATATGGCGCGTTCGGCTACGACGGCTTCTTGGCCGTCCTCAACGTCAGATATGTGCTGTGCGTGCTGCTCGAATATGCAGCGACGTTCGGCCTGATCGACGTCGCGTTGGTCCCGCCCGCCGACGCCCGCAGCGACCACCACGACATCTGGGGCGCCGACGAACTGCCATACATGAGTCGCTACGACGGCCTTGTCTACATACGCGTCAACGCTCTCGGCGCATACTGCCTCGGCATCGCTGTCGACTATGAGCCGACGCCGCTGGACGAAAGAGTCGTCCTTCAGGTCATGTCGAACTTCGAGATCGCCGCTGTCGGCGTCAACTTCGAGCAGCAGGATCGCCTCGCGCTCGATGCCTACGCGGTACCCGTTTCAGACCGCGTGTGGAGACTCGAAACAGACAAACTTCTCTCCGCCGCCGACCAGGGCCGACCGATCAGCGAAATACGCGAATTTCTCTCCGTTCGCACCGCTACGCCGCTGCCGAACACCGTCGTCCGACTACTCGACGATACGGCCGACCGGTGCGCATGCGTGCACGACCGGGGCATGGCGCGCCTCGTCGAATGCGACGAGGCTGCGATCGCAACACTCATCGCCAACGACACACTCACACGCAAACATTGCATGCTCTCGGGAGATCACCACCTCGTTATCCCCGCGGCATCGGAGTCGGCCTTCAAACGCAATTTGCGCGGCCTCGGCTACATCCTCGCTCGGTAGGCGGCGCCATTACGTCAGGCATGGGAATCCGACACCGGCAGTTCGGCGGCTAGCACTTCGGTGTATGGCAGGTTGCCCCAGTCTCTACGGTTGCCGACCACGTAGATACATTTTTTTGCGCGGATCAGAGCGACGTGATAATGTTAGGTGCCGAGACCACCCACTCGCGGCTTCCCGATCCGGCCGGCCCGGGCGCCGAGCCGAGGACGAGAAAAACGATTTCCGCTTCTTTTCCTTGAAACGTGTGTACGGCGCCAACATCGATCTGATGCTGACAACCAAGAGATCGAACGGCTGGTCGAGCTTCATTTGCAACCCGCCGAAATGGTGTTATCACGTACGCAACGGCGGGATCGCCCTCGGATGTGACCGGCCAATCGTCGCGCAGTTGTGCGATGAGCTGGGCCAGTTTTGCGATCTCTTCGCGAACGACGTGCCGATCGGTGTTCGTACCCACGACGTCGTACCATTTGCTCTCGCCCAAAACGCAGTCGAATGCAGCGGGTGAAATGTCCGCTTGGACCATCTGGCCGGCGTACGCGACTTTGTTGGCGATTGTGAACATGGGATCGATGCAGCGTCGGTGGGCGCGGAGTGGTATCCCTGTCCAAATCGCGTTGTCGGGATCGTCTGGATCTCCGACCAATGAACCGATATCCATCGTTCGATCGGCGATCGTCTGCGCGGACTCGTAAATGGGGCTCCACGAATCATCTACTTGGTGGCGTTGCTGTAGACGACGGACGACGACTTTGGGGACGGCGACGATTGGCGGAATCTGATTCGGGTCGCCGATCACGACAGCGCGTTGCGCGCGGAACAACGCGCCGGCGACCGCTGCGTCGTCGCCCGGCCCGCCTCGTCGATGAGCACCCAGCCCAGGCTTTCACAGTCGAGCCCGACAAACAGCCGGCTGAACGAAGCGAGTGTTGTCGAAAAGACTGGAGCGGTGAAGAACAAGATATCCCAGAGCTGTTCCCGTTGTTGAGGTGTCAGGTTGGTGGCCGCGCCGCGAAGCATCCCGGCAGCGAGACTCAGATTACCTTTCGCCTTCGATTGGGTCGCACGCAGCGTTGTCTCGTGTAGGCGCAGCCCCGCGATCAGAAGGTCTGACCGAAGACGATCCAGTTCTGGAGTCACCCATGCGCTTTGCAGTTGCCTGATCTCGACAGGCGATTCCAAAAGTTCTTTGGGGAAACTGATTCCTGCCGGTGTGCCTCGCGCTCGGATGATCGAAGTTTTCGAACTCGTCGATCGAGTTGCGCCAATGACTGCGCGAACTTTTGTCGGTCGGAGCGGAGTCGAGCGTCGGATCTTTCGAACTCTTGACCGAGCGCCGTCAGCCGCCTCTGAATGTCCCATCGTTCGGCATCACAGTCGATGACGTGTCTAGACGCCGTAGCCAGGCCGTCGAGCGCCAACAATCCGGCGTCCGCGCTGCGTCCTGAGATCCTTGAACTACCACGACTACTATTCAAGGTTAGGTGCCAACCTTGAATAGGCGGGGTCATGTCCAAGTTTGTAAAGCGGCGGTGGGACACCCACACGTCAGGACTGCCCCGAAAGGACCGAAAATCGTGCGAGTACAGCGCTTACGTTCCCGATGTTCTTGTGGGGCGACCGATCCGCCTCGACGGCGATGTGGCCGCCGACGTGACCGACGCCGAGGCGTCTCTGACCCGGTTCGATACCAAAGCCGAGGCACTCGCCGACACCGAAGCACTCGCCCGCCTGCTGTTGCGGGCCGAGTCCGTCGCCTCGTCCAGGATCGAAGGCCTCGAAATCGGCGGCCGCCGTCTCCTGCACGCCGAGGCGGCATCAGCAATCGGCGAGGAAGTCGGCGACGTGACAGCCACCGAGGTGCTTGCGAACATCGACGCGATGACCTGGGGCCTCGAAGCCATCGGGCCCGGCGATGACATCACCGTCGACCACCTTGTCAATACCCACCGTCGATTGCTGCACGGAACGCGTCTCACCGAACACGGCGGGCACATTCGCGAGGACCAGAACTGGATAGGCGGTAGTAGCTACAACCCGTGTTCGGCGACCTTCGTGCCCCCACCCGAGGACACCGTTCACGAACTCCTCGACGACCTATGCGCCTTCTGCAACGGAGAAGATCTGCCGGCAGTCGTCCAAGCCGCAATGGCACATGCCCAGTTCGAGACGATCCACCCGTTCATCGATGGCAACGGCCGCACAGGTCGCACCCTGATCCACCTTGTGCTCCGTCGGAGGGGGCTCGCCACCCGCACGCTACCTCCGATATCGCTGATTCTTGCAACATGGTCCCGTGACTACATCGCCGGTCTGACCGCCACGCGCTATGAGGGCGGCCCCTCTTCCGACGCGGCTACGTCGGGCACGAACCAGTGGATTGCACTGTTCGCAACTGCATGCCGCCGCTCCGTAGAAGATGCCGAGGACTTCGAAGACCGCGTCACTGCGCTGCAGCGACAGTGGCTCGAACGCCTAGGGCGGGTCCGCTCCGACTCCGCCGCCGTCCAGTTGATCAACGCATTGCCCGGCGCGCCGATCGTGACCGTGAACGGCGCTGCCGAGCTAATCGACCGAACATTCCAGGCGGCAAACAATGCGATCGAGCGCCTCGTCGACGCCCACATTCTCAACCAGGTGACGGTCGGCCGACGCAACCGCGCCTTCGAAGCCCCCGAACTCGTCAGAACCTTCACCGACCTGGAACGCCAACTGGCGAGCCCGACCGGCGACACCCAACGCTCCCGCCCAACCCGGCGAGTACCTCGCCGCAGGTAAACAGTATGACCCTGGCAGTTCGGTCCATGCCGATGCGATACAGCAGAGCCCGGCGAGCGAACGGGTTCCATGTCAGCTGTGACGCCAGCGGCTTCCCGGGTGCAACTCTGGGTCCCGACGACTACGTCGAGCAGGTGGACGCCGATGGTGGTCAGCTCCCTACGCAGTCGATGGAACACCTCGGCATCACCCTCGTCGACTGCCGGGGCAGGATGGAGGTCATCGGGCCGGGAATCGACGATCACCCAGCGGTCGGCGCACCCGCCGTTGCGCAAGCCTTCGAGGTGGGAGTGGTGGAGCGGTTCGGGGTCGTCGGCCCACGTCTTGATCGAGTCCATGCTCGAACCCTTGAAGTAGCAGTTGAGCCGGCCGTCTTTGCCCAGGTGCCAGACCTCGGGCCAGGTCTCCCAACCGAAGGTGTGGTCGACCCGGGTGTCAGCGCGACGAAGTCAAGCGCATCGTTGAACTGGACCGACTCGTAGCACGGCAACTAGGTAAGCTCTCCTTCGGCAACCGTGTGCTCGTAGTGGTGCATATTCCCTCCTCTGTCGCGGTGTTAGGCCGTCGGCCATCGACCATCGACTCTTGGCACGTTCCAAGAAAGCAGGCTGCGGCTCGTGGGCGGGGCCACCGGCGGCAACCCGCTCGAAACCCTCCATGAAGCTGTACTTGCGACCATGTTCAGCGCGGATGTGATCGACGAGAGCGTCCCAGTCCTGCGGCCGCCCGGCAGCGGCATAGGCAACCCCATGAGCGTCTGGTACTTGCAATCGGATGGGTGGTCGGCGAACTCGGTCCAAGCTGTGGCGATGGCCTCATCGCCACGGTCGAGCACCTTCACCAGCTCGCGCTCGAGGCGATAGCAGAAGTCGTACTCGTCGGCATCCATCCACGGCGCTTACGAACTCCCAGCACTCCCGGTCGCCAATGAACCAGCCCGGTTCGAGCGCCGCCTCCATCGCCTTCTCGATATCGTCGATGCGTCTACGAATCCGTTCGTTCCGAGTAGCCATCTCTCTCCGCCATGTCATCGGTGCGACGCAACGGTAGATGCTTCCGGCATCTGCCTACCGTCACGAAAGGTCGACGTGCTGCTGCCGCGCACGCTCTGCCCTGCAGGCGACGAGCGCGAGGAAGGCGAGATTCCTACTGGGCCGCAGCCAGACAACCTCTATTCGACGACGCCTGGACTGCCGACGCGAGTTGGGGTGGGCTCGGGGTCGATCTCGTTCATCTGCTCGAGGGTCAGCCCGATCGGGAAGCCGGCGGTTGTCGAGTCGACGGCGAAGATCCACTCTCCGCCGAAGAAGACCCAGCCCGGAATCGCCCCCACGTCCTGCGGTACCTGCAGTACGGATTCGCTACGGCGCCTTGGCCTGGGCGACACCGGGGTTGCCCAACGCCGGTCAGCCTCGGGAATCGGGACGCCCAGGGCAACCAGCTCCAGGTAGGCGCAGTGCTTGTCGACGTGAAACCACTTGGCGTATGTCTTCACCGTCACCCGTGCGCCCGAGGCGATCCACGTCCGCGCGGCCTGGAGTCGCTGCGGACGCCGCATGCGCCAGCGCCTCGGCGTAGACCTCGAGCGCCGCCGTCGCGAGCTCATGGCAGCGGGGAGATACCGGGAAACGTCCCTGGTCGCTCGGCGTCGGCGCCTGACCGCTGTGCCCAACGACGAACCTTCGCGTCCGGGTCGGACGCCGCCCTCGCGCGCGCTTCGTCCGGCGCCCGCCGCGCCAACAGCTCCAGCGCCTCGAGACGGAAAGCCCCTCGGGAGGATCGAAGTCCAGCGTCCACCGCCATACGAAAGGCGTCGTCCGAGAGCCGCCCCTCGTCTTCCAAGTCGATCGCGCCCCTCACGACCCCGGCCCCGATCGCAGCCCTGTGGTCGGGCGGAAGTGGCGTCGCGTCCGCGAGGATCTCGCGCACCCGGGTGGCGTCGCGCCGCACCAGGTGCTGTGCCGCCCACAGCCGGGAAGGTGGGTCGAACCTGCGCCGACTGCGGACGAAGGAAGGGACCGCTTCGTCGCCGGGAGGGTCTGGAGTGAACTCGCCGCCGGACTCTCTCGCTCCCTCCCCGACCGGTACCTCGATCTCGATCGAGAACCGCTCCTCGATCCAGGCTCGCGGGATGTCCACGACGAGTTCCTCAGCATGGACAACATGCTCCGCGATCTCGTCAAGGCAACTCCCGTCAAGCGCCTCGCATCCGACGACCGAGGCGACAAGCCGCGCTCTGCGGCCAAAGCAGCTGCGGTCGGTCAGCAACAGGAGTGCCGTGAGCACAGCGACCGGATCGCCTCGGTCGTGGTGCTTACGTAGCAGGTCGACGGGCGCCGAGAGGTCGTCGTATCCGAGCGCTCGGAATGAGCCCGAGCTCTCGGTGCAAGTCCTCGACCGTCTCCGCCTGAAAGACGCCCGAGTGGGCCCGGCTCCATTCGACGTCATCGTCCCAGGTGTCCAAGGTGCCACGAAGCCTACATGCGACCACCGGCATTGTCTCGTTTCGAACCTCCCGGGCTGCGCCGTCCAGTGATCGTGCGTGCGCCCTCGTACGCTTCGCCACACTTTGTTGACACAAGAGGCCCGGCCTACGGACACTTGTCACAGGTGGCTGTCACAATGGTCCCGAACGATCGACAAGAGCGAACTCAGATGGCGAGGAAAAAGAGACGCCAGAGGAACGGAGGCTGTGCGATGCGCGACGGACAAGACGACGGCGCAAGGCAGCGCGGGGACGCTCACGCGAGCTGGCCGCCGGCCCGCTGGCAACCATGAAGGTCGGAGAATCGGTAGACGTGGCACGTCTCGTCAGCGACGCGTACCACGGATCACCGGCAAAGCCCCGTTGGCGAGGAACTGGCAAGGTCCGGTGTCGTCATCGCCGGCGTCGACGCCGACACGTGTGCGCGGGTCCGCGACAGAGCAACTCTTCCTTCGCCACCAGCGGACAGCACGCGAGCGGCGCGAGCAGGAAGAGGCCGCACAGCGGTGGCGCCGCCAAGCAGAGAAGCTGGAGGCTGTGTTCGATGGCGTCTTCAACGGTTCTGGTTTCAGGTGGGAATGTGTCGACTGGGTCCGCGACAGGTCCAGCTGGACCGTCAAGATATCCGTGCACGACGGTGTCTTCGCCGGGTTCGTGACCTGCGCGACCAGGGATGCACACCGAAGCAGGTAGGCCGCGTCCTTGGCGTGTCGTCGGCCGAAGCTGCCAAGCTCGTGCGCCAAGTGGCCCGCGAGAAGGCTGCCCGCGCCCCGGAACCACCGGTCGTCGGGTGCTGGGTGAGCCCTGGTTGGAGCGAAAGGCTCGACGCGCCAGAAGACTGGCCCGACGCCGACATGCCCAATGGAGTCGGTGCTGGTCTGGCCAGTGTGCTCGTGGCACGGGAGCATCGCCGTGGCAAGGTCTCGGTCAGCGGGTACCTGGTCGACGTCTACTGCTTGGGTGTCAAGGACGTGATCGAGCCCCGAGTGATGCACGAAGTGGACCTTCCCGCCTTCGACCGCTCGTTTTTCGTTGCCTACGAGGCGCCCCCGTTGGTCGCGCCGATCGAGATGGCACGCGAGCTGGTGTGGGGCGCTGTCCGGTACGCGAGGGGTCTCGGCTTCGAACCACACCGCGACTTCGAGCAGACCGCCTGCCACCTCGGGGCGTGGCAACCGGCAGGCCTCGTCCGGTTCGGTCGCGACGGCAAGCCTCTCTTCGTGCAAGGCGCCAGAGACAACGGCACGCGCATCCTGCGAACCCTGGAACGTTCCGTCGGCAAGGATGGCTTCCACTTCCTCATTGCTGTGTAGCCACCGTCTCCCCGCGACGACAAAAAGACCGCCATTGCCGCGGCATCACCTTGAGCGACAAACCCGAATACACGCACTTGCGAACTCCGCTGGTCCGCTCGCCTCGTCCGCAACGCCCGGCAGCATTGCTTACCGCGACGGACGCGATCGATCCCGAAGGCCCATGGGCGACCCCCGGCCTCTTGACCCCGAGGAACGCCCTGACTCCCGCGAATTGATGCTCGACGCTCTCCGCGACGCCGTGTTGAACTCACTCGATACTGATCCGTTGCCCGACGCGAAGTTCCCCTGGGGTGGAGTCCCGACCAACATCAGCGAACGTGTCGCCCACGTCACGATCGCGCTCAAAGCCGGTGTGCCGATCAAGGTGATCGGCGAGCGTTTCGGCCACGAGAACCCCGCTTTCACCATGAAGCAGTATGCCCACGTGATCCCGGGCATGCAGGCCGAAGCCGCCGCGCTCGTCGCAGCGCTCGTCGTCGGCGAGAAGTAGCGACAACGTCCACACAGTTCTCAGTAACCATCGACCCCGCAAGGGGTCGGCCGCCTTCGCGTCCCTGCCAGGACTGTTGACACCATCACTTGCATTCGCTACTTCACCGCGAAGGTTTCGGCCCGGCCGGGCGATCCGCGACAACCCCAAAGGCAGCAAACATACTTCCGCACACTGGAAACTCTCCCGCTTGTCACGATCCACTACGGCCACTACCTCAGCCACAAGGTCCGAATGCCATTGGCAAACCCGCGACCAGGGGGCGCCCGCACGGTCGAAGTCGTCAAGACCGAAGAGAAGGGGTCCGACGTCAACCTCGCCACCTACCTGCTGCTGGACGCGTTCAGGCGCCGCTGCGACTCGGCCGTGGTGATCTCCAACGACTCGGACCTGGCTGAGCCAATCTGGTCCGGCCGCTATGGCTACAAGCCGGTGACCGAACTAGAAAGAGACGCATGCCGACTTTGGCGATGTTCTATGGAATTTCGATTTTGATGTACTACGACGACCACGGCCCCGCGCATTTTCATGCCCGATACGCCGAACACAAAACCAAAATCGAGCTAGAGAGCCTGAACGTGATCGGTGCCGGGAAGCTGCCCCGCCGACAGCTCAGACTCGTGAGAGAATGGGCCGACGAACACGCCGACGAACTCGATGCAGCCTGGGAAGCGTGCCAAGTTCCTACTCGACCAACACCAATTGCGCCGCTACCATGAACACCATGACCGACGTGACCGAAGTCGAATTGATCGAGGGCTACACCGTGTGGCTCAAATTCGACGACAATTCGGAACGAACAGTTGACCTGACCCGCTTCATCGAACGTGGCGGAATCTTCGCCGAGATCGCCGTCCCCGACAAATTCGCTGAGGTCTACGTCGACGAGATGGCCGGGACGATCGTTTGGCCGAACGGCGCCGACCTCGCACCCGAAGTCCTCCACGGCGATTTCGAGCCCGCATGGGCAACCGAACCGGAAATGACACCCTCGTAAAGGACCAGCCAAAAACCGGAACCTCGCATTTACGAGACTTTCAAACGGCGAATTTCAAGCGGTTATAGTCCGCGGGTGCGGAAATAGGCAAAATCCAGATCGCAGCTTGGCCCTCAACGTATCAATGCGTCACAGGTCCAGATGGAGCGGCTCGACGATCCAGAACGGCACGCATTGTCCGAGGACGAGCGAAAACACATCTTTGCTCGGGAGATCGTACCCAGGGAGTTTCCGAATCTAGAAACCGTGTCCAGGCCAAGCGTCACGTTTGTCGGTGGACAGCCAGGAGCTGGCAAGACTGCTCTGGAACGGCGACTGCGCACCGAGATCATCGGCTAATCCGGCGATACCAGCATCATCATGGAGATTGTCGGCGACGATTATCGCCCCCTTATCACCCACGATATGCCGAAATTGCACATCAGCATGGGGAAGCTGCTTTCGCATACTACACAGGATTGGATAGTGCCAGATGGGCCGAAATGGCCATTGCGCTTTCACGCCAGGTAAAGACGCATGTACTGCTCGAAGGCACGCTCCGGCGAGCAGAAATAACGATTGCGACCGCTCGTGACTGTGGCTATAGAGCTGCTGGATTTGTCACGAATCTCCAGGTCGTCGCCCTGAGCGACATCGAAAGCCGGTTCTACATCGCCCATCGCTACCTGAACCAGCTAGAACAATCTGTGGCTCGGTACCACCCGGCGATTGTCTCCCAATGTTAATGTTTGGTGGCGGGGAGGGGATTTGAACCCCTGACCTTCGGGTTATGAGCCCGATTTCGGCCGTCCTAGCCAATCCAGAACAATCCGAGTGCGTCCACGAATGGGCAGGTCCGAGGGCCTTTTTGGACTGTCTGGCGCAAAACCCGAATGTGGCCGTTCGGGGGATTCCGGCCACGTTCGGGGGACAAATGGGGGAAAGACCCGGTGACGACCACCTACGTCGGGACGTGGGGCGTGAGGCCAAGAGTCTGGTATGCGCACGCGTGGTCATTGACAACTCAGGTCGGATCCGGCGACGGACAATTTCAGTAGTAGGGCGAGAATTCGGAGTTCACGACTTTCCCGACATCAACTCTCGACATACCGACCAAGTGGCGCACCTGACTCACGAAGTCTTCGGTCCAGACGGGAGCGATGACAATTGCGCCGATCAAGCACACCGGGTCAACGGTGATCAAGCATCCCTTCGGATCATCGGTGTCCGCACCGAGGCCCCTGAACGTGATCGCCCGAACCTCATCCTCGAATGCGAAACTGTCGTCTTTTCGCCAATACGCGGCGTA
>SDBV01007045.1_pt1 | contig 15436 bp, 34 predicted proteins | sample 2277081 | NCBI WGS metagenome assembly SDBV01 (sample SAMN10402039, study PRJNA504765) | marine sediment metagenome | isolation source: marine sediment core GS10_PC15, 223 cmbsf | place: Arctic Ocean: Southern Knipovich Ridge | collected 2010
GAAATCGATTGTAACGGTTAGGATGTCACACCGAGACAAGCTAGACACACTTCCGAAGATTCCAAGGGGCGTCCGCATATTGGGCATTCCGAATGTTCGTTCATCTGTTCGCTCTTTTAATGCTGTGCTCATACTACAATTCTATCACATTCTAAGTGGATGTCAAGTCAGAATGGTAAGAATCCAAAAGAATCAGAAAATCTCTGAGCTTGTCTTCGGCATCATCTTCGGCGACTTCAATATTACCTACCCGTATGCCCAAGCGACATGCTGCTGCATGTACATCGGCTGCACGCCATTCATAAGCTGCCTGAATGATCTGGTCTCTTTTCTGTTCAAAGAGGTTCATGGAGATTTGACCTTTTCAATGTAATCTTGAATCATTGTAGTATAATTCCGCATTTCGACGAGGATTTTACGGGCCGTCCGCTTTTTGATTTCCTCAATTGTAACACTCGATGCAAAAAGAAAGTAGGCACTCATGTCCCGGCTGAAACCTCTACTTCAATATCACTCCAGTCAGGTCGTCGTTGGGCCCAGCATCTAAAGAATGCTACTTGAAAGAAAAGTCGTTCGGTTTGTCCTAGTTTCATACTATTCCTTTGTAAAGTTTGCAGTAACCATCGACAGGGACTACATGGATGAAATCACAGAACTTATCAGAACCCCGACCAGCGTGTCCAAAACTATGGCGACAGGTATTGCAACACGGCGTCAATACGAAACTATCAATGGCTGTTTGCCAGTCGTTTCGACAGGATTCACAGGCTGAACCAGTTTCATTAGACAAAGTCACATTAAGCCAAATCAAGGTAGCTTTTGAGCCACAAATCATACAAGCTTTCACAGTGAGTCTTTCGTTCGGATGTCCTCGGTGTACTTTTTTGCGACCCTGAGAGCGTCTTCATATTTATGATACTTGCCGGGGGAGAAAATTCGATCCTTGTTGCTTGACAGATAGAAATGTAGTCCTTTAGGCCAACGAGAAATCGTGATGACTTCATCTTCATAGATGTTGGGCCAGGACATCGTTTCGGATTCAATCGTGCTGAGTACTTTCACGTCAGCCAATGGCAGCCATCCTCCTTTTGAGTTGACTACAAGACTAACTCCATCGAGTAGTTGTTTACTAACTGTTTGTAGCCAACTTGCTGCCATTTCAATGGGGCGATAGAGACCGGGCAGCTTCGCTACAGCAGGAGGTGGGTCCAAGGCAAATTTGGAAAAATACAAATGGGCAACCCCTTTATGTAATTCCATGAGTGTATCAATATCATTTGGCTTCAAAACCAAATACCATCCTTGGAGATCGGGGGATAATTGGTAGCGTGCAAATTGGTACATCATTCAACCTCCGGGTACTTTTCTTTCAGAATTTCTAATTGTCGAAGTTCCTCGGTTCGTCTCGCTGAGATTTTGTTTGTTTCCATAGCCGCCTTCGTTTCGGCGCGGGACTCTTCATAAGATACAAGTGCCTCATTGTCCCAAATGTACTTTACAGGGAAGGAGAAAGTCCCTCGGTCATGGCCACCATAATTCCAAGTATCATCCCATTCGACTTCGACTGAACCGGATTCGATGGACCATTCAAAATCAGCATATTCTGGTTCAGGGTATCCATACCCTCGGTTAGTTGTATGGTGTGCTACGATGTAGCGTTTGGCTACTTCCAGAACACGTTTATGGATTTGTCCCTGCAAGGAATTCGTTTCCTGTCGGAGCGATTCAATTTGTTCAACTATCTCACGCATTGCTTACCTCATTTCGGCTTCTTCTCACATGTCCAATAGTCACGACGTTTGCCAGACCGGTCCGTCCGGGCTAAGCCTTTTCGATCATCTTCAGCTTCTGCTTTGGTTTCGTATGGACCACAGTCATCCTCTTCGCCACAGTTCTGACACACCTCACACTCATTGCACTCCGGCATGTCAGTGATGTACCAGCCGTCTTTTCGTTTGACTGTCTTCATGGCTTATCAAATACAATAACGTGAGGGGAAGAACTAGTTTCTAGTTTTCCACGAGCCATCATTTCACCTCTCTTGTTCCATTTATGATGACTTGGACTCACTAGAATCAAGGTGTCTAACGGCAACAATGTCAGCTTATTCTCTTCAGTAGAGGCTCGCACCCATATTTGGTTTATACACTGTCGAATACTAGGGGTGCACCCCAGACCTGGAACGAGAACCATGACTTTGCGGCCTCTAGCAACCTCATAGAAACCCGCGTTCATAGCAGCATCAAACAGAACATAGTTATGAGATATCAACTTGATAGGTTCTTCAGGGGTAGGGACATATTTACCGATTACACAACACCATTCATCATATTCCTTAATTGGTTCACCTAAGACGTAAATGCTGCCGCTGTTTGTTGTCACTTGGCGACCATCAACATGTTGAATGTTTGAGGTACTAACCTTTACCCCATCATCAATCTCGGGATGTCCGAATATTACACCTCGAAGATACCATCGTTTGTATCCAGGTCTATTATCATACATACTCTTGGGATCAATCCCAATTGACCAATTTTCAAGTTTCATACTGGCACCTCAATAGTTTGTTCAATTGGTGCCCACTGTAACAGGCTGGGGTAAACGAACGAGTTGAACAACGCTTCCTTCTGTTCATCATCAGGGTAAATTTCGTCGGGGCCTTCCAGACTGTTATTCCCCCGCTCTATCAAGTGCCCAATCTGCAAATCCATCGTGATCTGATAGAGATGGGCTATGGCTGGGTTGAAGAACTCCCTGGCTGTCTTCTCATCTGGCCATGTAAAGATATGATCCCTCACATGGATGAATGACAATACCCCATCAGTCTCGAATGCAAATGTGAACATTATCAACTTTCAGTTGGATTCAACCAAGCAAATTTACCATAGACTTTCAAGGCTGCCTCATTGTACACTTTCGCAGCTTCCATAGGTGTATCAAAAGTACCCAGATGGACCATTTTGCTCTCTATGGAAATTTTTGCACACCATCTTGCTTTGTTTGCATACACACCTTTGAAACCGCTTCTACTAAATGGTCTCTTGTTGTGTCCCTGTATTGACCAGGTGACCCATCGGCAATTTTCAGGTGAATACCCTTTATCAGGATTTATACGGTCAATAGTTAAGTCATTTTGATAGCCATGTGACATTGCCCACTGTTTGAACACCCTAAAATCCGCTTGCCAATTTTCACAAACAGTAATACCCCGCCCACCATACAGGTGGTAAAAAGATGCTTTTGGATTACTACACCTCTGGAGCATGTTACCCCACGCATAATAAAGTCTTGACCCATGATCCCCATGTTTTAGTCTCCAGTTCTTCATTAAACTGCCAATTTCACCACAGCACTCAGAAGTAACTGTTGGAAGTCTCTGAGATCATCAGTTGACCCTATGATATAGCGAACTGTTTCTTCCAGCGCAACTTTGAGAGTAAACTCATTGACAGCGGTGGAGATATCCTCTCGAAGATGGATAATATCGGCTCCCGGCTCCCAATAGCCCATGGTGCCACACTCAGCGTCCATCAGTTCGCGGAAGCCTTTCACTTTGGGTTTGGATTTCCCATTAGTCAGCCCAAGAGCTTCAATCCAACTCCATACCGTATCGACTGCTTCCTTAGCAGCAACTGTTGGAGGGATAATCTCACGTCCTTTTTCTTCATGGTCCGTCAGGATATCGGAGGAATGTTGTACGCCCATTCTCTTGGCGGTGCTGACCCAACTCGATGACTTGATTTTCTTAGGTGAATAGCCTTTTTTCGCAATCGTCTGGACAGCAGTCTCATTACCATCCAAACAGAGTATAGCAGGACCATCTTCATTGGCTTTGTCCCAAGCCTCCTTCCAATTACTTTTGGATTCCTCAGATGGCGTATCCCATACCGATAGAATGTACTCGGCATCGAGATTTGATTCAAAGGTATCTTCACTCTTGACCATACTCTTCATGACAGTAGTCAGAGTTTCTACACTGACCTCACGCATGAGTCTGGCACACGCTGCGCGTGTCGCGTACTCGTTGGAGTTTCGACACTCATCGATATCCGTCTCGTTAGACTTGAAGTTGTAATCAAACAGGCTTCGCCGCTTGCTTTCTTCAAACTCATGGACGAAGACACCTTCCCGGTAAATCATCGGCGATTGATTCACGGAAAGATTTCGACCAGCCTTTGGTAGGACTGAGGAGTAGACCTGATTGGGATCATCCGAGAAATGGAGAAATCGACGGGGCAGTTCAGCAAAATATTTGCTGACAGCTTCTGTCATTTGGATGAAGACCCGAGTGAATCCATCAGCAGCCCGACGTTGAGTCTCCATTACAGAGGCGACGACCAAATCACCATCCATGATTGCTTGTTTGAACCCGTTCCCCTCACGAATAGTCCGGTCAATAGCATTCGAGATGAATTCTCGAAGAGCCATATCAATGGTTTTCCAATCCTTCTGACCCCAGTCGAGAGTCCAACCACAGTTGATGGTTTTGTTTGATGTGCCACTGAATTTGCACATGACATGCTTGACAGTTTTGGAAGAGACACCATCACTGATAGTCTCAGATTGGGTGAAGAATTCCATCCGAGTCTTGCCACAATAGATGTGGAACTCGACCCCCAAACGGAGTAGAAGATTGATTGCCAACTTGTTGCCGGAGCCGAATTGTCCGATGGCTCCCCGTATTCCACAGCCTTCCGTCATGGACAGACCTAAGAGAGTGAAGGCTTCGGTTGGAGCAGTTCCCATATTCTGGATCATCAGGTAATTCATGTCTGTCTCCGGGGTGAATGTATACTATAAGTATACTACACTATTAGGACTTGTCAAGTGGATTTTTCAAACGCGATTTCATTTCTTCCAAGCGACTTATAACAGTCTCAATATCGGTCACAAGTATGCGACCATAGGATAATGCACGATCTAAATCAATCTCAAATGTACTTGATATGAGTCGAGCATTACAACAATCCGCAAAATCGGATGCGTTACCTGAAAGTCCACTCAAAATAGTCTCGATAGTTTTCATGTGGTCATTCTCCTGATTTGACTTCCAATTTTCCCACAATCGCCGTGGCATTGCCGTTTTCGACAGTAAAACTTACCAAATCGTATTGCTGCTTGAGTGCAGCAATAAGTTGCTTGTCTGTTACGGAAGGGGCAATCTTCTGGTCATGAAGTACACGGTACTTTCTCTTCCCATTTGTTTGAACTTTAACGTGGGTGATTTTCATGCGAAACTCCTTTAGAGGTCTAGTTTGCGAAAAATTTTCTTATACCATTCGGCATCAGGGGACTGATAGTCCATAGGTTTCTTTCGCTCCATGAATTCCTTAGGGGACAAAGTTCCCGAGGCGACCATTTCTTCAAAACATTCATTACAAATGTAACCGAGAATATCGCTCAATCGCTCGCACATGACGTTCTCACAGCCTTTGCGGCTGCATAACACCAATACTGAACCTTTCTGGATTGAATAGAAACCAAACCGAACCATACCTCATTACACCATACCACAAAGATGCGTAAGCACCTCGCAGCACCCTCCCCGAAGGGAGAGCGTTAGCGAGAACCTTACCAGACCCCACCTGACCATATCATACCTCACCTGACCATATCATACCCCACCTGACCATATCATACCCCCACCATAAGATGCGTAAACACCTCGCAGCATCCTCTCCAAAGAGAGGACGTTAGCAAGAATCTTACTACACCACACCTTACCGCACCATATCTAATTTCCTTGGAACTTGAAAACTATCCCAAAGTGATAGAATCGACTATGACCGTCACCCTCATCTGTTGAAGGTTCCCATCGACTCTTGATCTGCCCCTCTAGCCCAGACACATCATAGTCCAGCTCTTGCATGATATACAGCATATCGTCCAGCGCACTCTCAGCATCTGTTCCAATCCCGGCGACACAACCATTGAAATGATTGACAATCAATTCATGGTACAATCGAAGCTTGGGAGTCGCCATTCCAGCTTGAATCCCAAAGTCAACTATCTCGAAATGAAGGATGCGTTTCATAGTCCCTCCACAGTAACAATCGCTCGGGTGTATTCATAATCAAAGTCGTCGATTCTGCTGTCGGGGTCCCCTTCAATTATCCATGGGATCATGATCCAATGACTGCCGAAAGGATGTTCTTCAGTCTTCTCACCTTCAAGGTAACCACCAACATACCAATCGTATTGCGAGCCCTCTATTCTGTAGCAAGTCGGACGTGACTGCTTAGGACGGAATCCAAGCAGGTAATACTTGTCTTCGTCCCCTTCAGTGTACGCCACACCCTGCCAACTGGAAGGATAGATACTGATCTCAACTGTTCGGACATTGGTGACATTGTTCTTGCTGTCAAGCCATTTGGCTACTTCATCTCTTAGCATTGTTTTCTCCTTCTACTACAAGTATACCATCTACTTGGAAGTTGTCAAGTGGAATTCAGCCTTTTATGATAGCGAGTGGTTGCAACTGGGTCTTGATCATTCTCTTTGCTCCCATTGGAAGCGGCAAGATATACTCGCGATATTTCGACAGTGGGCAAGATATACTTCTTGCTTTATCCTGTAACGTGCGTCACCCGTTGGAGCCATAAGCAATGCTAGTTTCATTCGACCGATTTATCGAGAAGTTCAAGTACCTTGGTTCGCCCGAGAGCCCTAACCACATCATTCAAATACTTAGTGTTGAGTCTCTCATGGTCAATTTCCTTCTTCGATTGTTTCTCATGCTGATATTTCTCCCACACCCCATCATCGAGTAACTCCAAGTGTTTCAAATCACCAAGGTTCAATTTCTCGTCGATGAGTTCCATTTCCCCAAATCTGTTATGTGGTTCGAGGTTTACATAACACTTATCATCCGTGATAATGATGAGTTGTTCCAGGCGCTGACTGGATATGACGATATTCTTGCCCACCAACTCTTCAACTTCTATCCTTCGGTATTGGCTCAAAATATCATTCTCAACCGGAGTCCGTCCTCCCTCCGGAGGTGATGGGCAATCCTCTGCTCGCCTCATCTGAGACTGACGAGCAATGTGAGGTTCTTCAGATTCATCAATGACGACTGGAAGCGAAATGTTGATAGTTGATCCCACCAGAGTACAATGTCCGAAACAATACCACTTTGTACCATTGATACTGATATCATTACCAGGGAACAATTCTCTATTCATATACCTTTGATACTTAATGTCCATGTTAATTCTTTCTCTTTTCGATTTCCTGGATGATGGCGTCCAAATTCTTGAGTGCTTCATAGATGAGCACTCGTCCACTGGTTAAATCATCGCAGGACGCTGAAATGACAACATTGGGGTCGGCACAGATTTTCTTCACAGTATGAAGAGCTTCAACAACTCCACCAAAATACGTACAGAAAAGGGGGTAATTCACATTGAGATCATCAGCATCGTTCATATCCACTGGTTTGACTAATGTGGTTACCTCATGCGAATGGCGGGCGTATGCCTTCTTATCAAGAGTCATCTTGATCTTGATCTCTTCGACCCTCTGAGCTTTCATCTTTTCCCATTCAGGTAGCAACCATGTATGGGTTCGTTCTTTCTCTTTTTCATCAGCTTCTCCTATCAAAGGGTACTTCATAATCGGGATCATACTGATCGTTGTCATAGAAGCCATCATCATCGAGATCACCACAGGAATCTTCCGGAGCCCAATCGTCGACCACATCACTCGGGTCTGTCTCCAAGTCTTCCTTCAACTGTCGACAATTCTCCAGCCCTTCAGTAGCGTCTATGACAGCCTTTGCTACTTCTTGGCGATACTGTGGATCGATGAAAGGTCGTACGACACTCCAAACCTCTGCTGCCATATCAAATTTTCCCATGTCAATCTCCAAAGTATTGTTTGATGTTACCAGGTCCAGATGCTCCCACTCTCGTTCCTTCTCTACCGATTTGTTGTATGGTGGTCTGTAATACTTTCTCCCCGGTCCGCATGAAAAAGAACAAGCCCTAAACTAAGCGACTCGAAATCACATTCCTCAGCATTCTGCCTTGGCCCACTTCTTGTACGTTGAATTGGTTTTGGGATTTCCCGGAGCACACCCTCCCTCTCCACATTGGTGAGATGGTCAATACGGTGAGAACAACCACATTCCAAACAGACGTACTCCCCATATACTCCAAGATACCTAGAGCGTACCTCTTGGGGACCATGTCCTGGAATCTTATCCCTGATTTTGAAGATGTCTTTCTGTTGACACTCAATTATCATTCAATGTTCCCCACGACAGTATTCAAGTAAGTATCCTTACCTCGATATTTGATAGCTGCGGCATTCCAAACTAGAGCAGCCTCATCCTTTGTCTGAAACAATCCCAAATAGATTAACTTTTTATTGATGCCAATACTGACTTGCCATTTCCCTCGGCAAGCATACACCCCTCGGTAACCACTCGTGTTATTTCGGAATGCTCGCCTATTGTAAGTCTGCTCAGCCTGAGGAATCCAATGACAATTCTTAGGTGTATACCCTAAATCACTATCGATTCTATCAATTGTCAAGTCTTCTTGGTAGCCACTAGTGGTTGCCCACCTATAAAAAGACATAAAATCATTCCATTCAAGGCAGATAGTAATGCCTCGCCCACCATATATGTCATATCCATCCGCCTTTGGGTTTGAGCAACGAGACCTCATTCCTCTCCAAATGCGATGCAATCTTGTATGGGATAACCCATGATTCCGTTTACTTCTCATTCAAGATTCCCTCCCACAAAGTGATCACCAACTACCAACACCCCTCCAAGTCGATTGCCACGTACATCGTTGAACGTGATAATGTTGTCCCCACCCCCATTAGTTTCGATTCCAAATCGCCAGTTACCTGTTGCCACATTCTGGGTGACAGTGTTAAATTTGTCTCCATATTCCCCACCAAGTCCAAATCCACCGACGCCCGACCGTCCATTGTTGTTCAACGTGTTGTTGATCACAAGCAAATCAAATTGATTGTAGCAGAAGCGAAAACCATCAGACCCATTACCATTGGCGACATTGTTTTGCCAGATACCACCTCGGGTCAACTCTCCGGCTGGATGTAAACCGTATCGCTCATTGTACTGAGCAAAGTTGTTCTGAATCAAGTGTCCTGCGCCACCGTTGACCAGGATGCCATCACCGTTACCTCGGTCACCATTGTATGACATCATGCTCCACTCTACCACGGTATCAATCTCTTGGTCCAAGAGTATCCCGTGTCCGTAGCTGTTGGTGACTACACTCTGTGTAATGAGGTTGTCTCGACCACCCTTGAGAAGAATACCAGTGCTGGGACTGTTGGTCACCGTCACCCCACGAATCACTGAGTTGGTCGCTTCCATATGAATCAGCCCGCCACCGATAATCTGCCACTGGAGAATAGCCGGGTCACGGTTCCCATCAATGGTCAGTCCCTCAATGGTGATTCCGGAGCCGACTGCCCGAACCAGCGGGAAGTAGTTGACAACAGCCGCCCCGTTAGCTACAGTATAGGTTCTGGAGAGCGGATTTTCGATCTCAATCCAGTCTGATCCTAGATTGGACACGATTACACACTCAGTCCCTGTCTGGTAAGCCAAGACCGTTAGCTCGTCTCCTAGCTGGTATCCAGAGGTATCAGCCACGGAGAGCCGTATGACCCCTTCCTGGGCGTCCTGATAGAGGTTCTTTTGAACCGTTTCACCACGTTGGAGAACACCACCGGTCAAAGTGTCCCCGGAGCCCAGTTCGATTGACCTACGGAGAATGTGAGTTCCAACGAGGATAGTTGTCTCTCCTGAGACAACCTCGTAAACAGGTGCGTTTACACGCTCCCGATTCGCCATTACTTCGTCGAAAAACTTAGCCCGGTTGACCGTACCTTCACCGAACATGCGAGTGTAGTCGGATCGTCCGGTATACCAATCACCATAGAGATGTGCCGTGTCGTATCCGCCCCCTTTAGCATAAGCGTGAACATAGTCAAATGCCCTAAGTGTCTGACTGTAACTTGGTCCAAATAGCGTAACGTCTCCAGGCTGCATTGTGACAACGTCGTCGGCTTCCGAGTCGTAGATATTGCCTGTATCCTCTCCAAGGCTGGCTTCAACTTCAATAGTTTCAAAGAACTTCGCACGAAGGAAAAACCCTTCGCCATACAGCTTACCCCACGTCACTTTTCCAATGAAGATGTCGTCGCCGTCCGAGTCTGCCAAACGAGCCACGTCATTACCACCAGCTTTGGCGTAGCCGTGGATGGTCTCACAATTGGCAACATCAATGTTGCCAAGAGTAGCTGACCCCGGACGGGCGACAAACACATCGTCACCTGGGGAGTCATACAAGCTGGCTACATCATGACCGGCACCACCATCGAAATCAAAGTCACCAATATAGTCAATACCATTCAAAGTGGCCCAACCGGGACCGGCAGAGAAGACATCATCACCGGGCGTCCCAATGAGGGTTGATAGCATGTTGCGTTGTTCAAGTGGTTCATATTTCATGATAAAAACCTCGTAGTATCGAGCGAAGATGCTTACGACCTCTTCTGTAACCGTTCCGGTGAGGACCTTGGACTTTTTCCGCCTGTTGCAAGTATATCAAATCGATGGCTTCCCGTTCATCTTCAGAAAGATTGGCCACAGCATCCCTCACAACCTCTTGAATTTCAGCAAGTAAGAGAACATCCCTTACTCCACGATGATCTATGATATCGACAAATCCTGTATGGTTAGTAAAGAGGGTCAAGATTTGTTGACTACGTTGATAGTTGAAAGCCACAAACAATGTCAAACGCAACAACCATTTGGAAAATCCCCAGTAAGAATCATACTTGTCACGTTTCTCGTACACTCTCAACCAAACCAGTTGTTCGACATCTGGCATATCACTAGGGTTTCTCACCAACCTGTTCAAACGTAGGAAAGCTTGAACCCCTCGGTGATACTTCTTGTGCAGTTCACCAAATTCATCGGAATTGCCATGAAGCAACTCATAGTCAGATTTTTCTGTCATTGTTTCTCCTATACCAAGTGTACCATCTGATGAGAGATTGTCAAGCAAATTCCATGGAAAATCCCCTAGACCCGTTTGGGTCTAGGGGAAATGTTATTTCAGGGATGCTGAACTAGGCCAGTTCTGTGGAGGATTATTGCACTCAATATCTTCCAAAACTAGTGGCTGTGGACAGTCATAAAGTTCGGCGTCCATGTTTTTAGGGAACAACGGTGCTGCTCCGGGGTAAATTCCTACCTGTGCCGCCAGGACTCCCTTTAGAACAGTTAAAGCTTCAACTCGATCATCTTGTTGTTTTATGATAGACATTTGACCGGGGAACATTCTCTCTGGCAAGTCTACCCAGCCTCTTAGATTACACCCGTCAAAGAACTCGGCATCGACAATCTCGGGGAATAATTTTCCATCCCAAAGGACATCGTATTCTCCGATGGTTGCCATCAAGGCATTGGTGGCGTTACACATCAGTCGGCTCCAATTTGAAAGTTCGGATTACTGGTTTTCGCCTTTTGAAACGGTATGATTTGGCTCCAGCCGGTCCAATTCGGTTGGTCCAAATGCTGGCCTTTGCCTGCTCGACCCAACACTCATATGATTGACGGCGATAGAACAATCCAGAGTTGATGTCTTCAAGCATGTAGACGTTCATAGGATTTCTCCCCAAGGAACAATAGTTGCATGCCCCGTCCCAAAACCATCCCGGCAACAAATAACCAGATAAGTAGTTTCGAGAACTTCTCGTGATTCGTCTCTCTCTTTGAGCCAGTACTCCATCTCTCCTTTTACCGTCCACCCTGCCTTAATCAAACCATCGCTTCGCCGCTGGAGAATGTAGATATTGGATGCTCTAGGCATTATTCACGACCCATCCCTTTCACCTTTTTAAGAATCCCAAGGCGGGCTTCATCCATGATGTCTTTGGCGAAAGTGCAATACTCAAAGGTCCTCTGGTCAAAGGGACGAGTATGATAAGCTTTCAAGAAACGATTCTCGAATTCATCCATGTTCGACCCATAGATGTGGTAGCTGTCGGCGATGTGACAATACCGACCAACTTCAATTGGCATCCCGGACAATACAGACACTCGCTCGGCAATCATCTTCTGCAACTGAACCAGGGCATAGATGTTCATGAAGGCAGCTTTGTAAGCGTCGTTTGATCGGAAGCGAACATTCATGCAGAGCTTATTACCAAGGATACGACACCAGATTGACTGAAGGCACGCCGGGTCATAGCAATCATTGTCTTCCCAAACCTTCCAGGTAACAGCTTGTGCGCGTCGAGTGTACGGCGAATTGGACAACTTCTGACACATGATTTCTATCTGATCCCACCGGTACACATACTGGAAAAGTGTGGGTGCCATCGGAACCTGGTAATCAAACAGACGTTGGTGGTAGGTGTACTCCCATCGGGTGTCAGTCGGATCATCGCTCTTCCGGATGAGATGGTCCTTAATACCCTCAGTGACTTCCATCACGTACTCTTGCAAGTCCTCCAAACCACCTGGCATGTCGCGATGGATCATTGGCTCCGACAAAGGTTGCTCAATGGTGATAAGCATCGTGGCATCCTTACTCGGAGGATCACCCGGCTTATCATACTCAGTCTCCAAATCACAACCTTTGTCGTACAGTTCGATTAGAGATCGTTCCCAGGCTTGAGCAATACCTACACCACTAACGTTCAACACGGGTATCATAGTTCATCCTTCCCGACCCATCGGTCGTCGAATTCTTGAAAAGCAATGTTTGGCGTTTCACCGAATGCTGTAAGATCTCCGTACTCAGCCATCCATCCTTTGCCACTTTGTCGGAGACTTGGTCTGAGTACAAATGATGGTCGGAGAAAATTGGCCGATTGATGAAGTGATCTATCAGCGATCTTATGGCTAATCTCCATCTCATAAGTGGTTTTCTCCAGATCAATTTCTGTCTGTTTCTCGATGTTCTTGGCTATTCGCACTTGACTTGCTGAGATGAGCCTCTGAGCCGCAACCTGAATTTCTTCAATCGTCATCGAATTCTTGCTCCCCTTCAGGATCAGTTTCTTTCAGCTTACCTTCAGGTGACAAGATGTTGAGCAAAATGGGGTTAGCTTCTTCGGTAACCCACTCTGGAATATCGGTGAAGGCTGAATAGCAATTCTTCCCTTTACCCACCATCGTGTCAATCTTCAATCTTCGATACTGAGTCACCTTCGCCCGCCCAGTGATGTTCAGGAAACGTCTCCAAGCTTTTTCCCCGTCTTCACAAGATTTGACCGCCGCTTTGAAAGTGCGTTGAGTCCCGCGACGGTTAGCAAAACCAAAGTACTGTGTAGTATCACGATGTGAGACAACACACCGGACACATGCAAAAAAGCCCGGGTCAACTTCTACCCCATTGACCTCTTTCCGCCAGGTGATTCGATATTGCCCACAGTCACTCCACCATTCCTTGTATGTCTTGACCGACTTCCCTGGGATACGTTTCTTTTGGGTGAAGTTCACCATTGCTTGTATGTCCGGTCACTGATTTTATCAAGCTTCTCACAAAACTTATCCAAAGCCTGTTTATGGACCAAAGCCGCTGTCAAAATGGCAACAGACTCTGAAGTGGGCTCCAATTCTTCTTGGTACATAACGTCAAACATCTCAATATATGCTTTGACAATCTCTTGGATTTCCATCTACCCTAACCTCCGACCTCTCTTGAAAAATCGCCCGGAGCGATCTTGGTAATGATAACGTCCGGCAATCTCATTACTGCCTTCAGCCACCGTAGGACAACAACCACCGGAACAGTCGGGTTTCTCCTCCGAAACCGGAGCACAACCGATGACAAGAGCAAACAGACAAGCAAAAGCAAACTTCATCAGGTAGTCTCCTTAGACAAAGAACGGGGCAGCGATATCACACAATCGACAAATCCATGAGATAATAGCGAGTGGGATAAACACTGTGCCACCAACAACACCGGCGACAAGATCGGCATACCAGGGGATGTTTTTGGCAAAAGCGGATTCAAGGCAGTAGGCAAAACAGTACGTACCTAACATGGCATAAACCACAAAGGCAACGAACTGACAAAGCACTAGCTCAAAAAATTTCATGGTAGTTTTCTCTTGAAAGGAGGTTGAGGGTTCTGGTCTACTATAATTCTTACCGTTTTGACATACCACGCCGAGCACGCGGGTGCATTGGCGAATACTTCATGTGAACGGTGGCAGGACGTGTGAATAACAGCCTCTTGAGCCTCAGTTTTCCACACGCAGGACACTTGCGGGGTTCAACGACCCCGTGTTGTTTGCCAACCAGTTTCTCGAACTGGTAGCCACATTCTCCGCATTGATAATCGTGTAACGGCATGATTACTCCAGCAGACAGGAGGTAACAACGACACAATTCTGAACATTCTGAATCGAGACGGGGTTTCCAGCTTCATTTCGTCCAGACACACGTACACCATTGGCAGTATCTCGAACGGCATCGACGACAAGTTTCTTCATCCACATTGAACTCCCACGACGAACGGGGTACACAATGGTGTCCGTGGCTTTAATCGAGTTGCCAAGAAAATCCTTAGCGGTGACGGGGGTACTTTCCGGTGGGTGCGACATTTCTACGCGCTCCTAATTCTGAGTTGATGTTCGCCAGCAATCTGCTGACAGTAAAATGAACTGATGTCCATTGTGATGCACGAACGGTTGATGTTCTTGCATACTCGCAACGTAGTACCGGTTCCAGCGAATGGGTCCAACACTATGTCACCTTCTTTGGTGCATGACTTGATACACCGTTCAACCAAGCCTTCGTTGAGTTGAGTCTTATGCCATTTTCTACGCTGCCGACTATTACCGGTAACGCGGGGAAAATCGAAATTATCTCCGGGCACTCTACCTCGTGGGTCGGCTCGTTTGTCTCCCATCTTCTGCCGCTCTGATTCAACCCTGATTTGATCAGGGTAAAACGTGGCATCCTTGCAGGTGAATCTCCAAAGTGGGCGATGATTGTTCCCGAAATCCTTTTGATTATGCTGTCCAAACGAGAAAGTCTGGACACATGGTTTACATACCACATCATAGCAACTCATCACATTGCTGGCAATGACTCCCATATGGAGAGTCCATTTCGCATTGAAGCTAAACCACACGGTATCAGCCTTATCAATGAAGCAATAGAGCCACTCTTCCAACATGTGGAGATAATCGTTTGGTGTAATCTTGTCGTCAAAACCCTCATATTTCAACCCAATCCCATCCGGAGGGTCGGCAAAAATGCAAGGGACTCTTGACATTCCCGGAAGAATTTCCAGGCAATCACCGTGGTACAGTTGGTACATTAAATGTCTCTTTTCAAAACTGGCTTTCGAGTTCTTCCCTGTAGACCTTCCGACCACTTGTGTCCACATGACTGACATTGGTAGATTCGTCGACCATCTAGTAG
>SDBV01007046.1_pt1 | contig 15435 bp, 17 predicted proteins | sample 2277081 | NCBI WGS metagenome assembly SDBV01 (sample SAMN10402039, study PRJNA504765) | marine sediment metagenome | isolation source: marine sediment core GS10_PC15, 223 cmbsf | place: Arctic Ocean: Southern Knipovich Ridge | collected 2010
GTTATAAGGGGCGATTTTCCGTCGACGGATTTTCGACTTTCGGGTCCGTAGGTGCGGTTTTCGACTTTCGGCTTTCCCTTGAGCAGCTCCTCCCAGTCCGATATCACGAGCGGTTCGTCGCTCACGAACCACTCCCATCCACCCGTAGGTCTAGGCTTGGTTCTGATGTAGCGGGCGTCGCGTAGCTCACGCAGCCCAGAGGCGACGGCTGCCATGCCATCGTGGTGTCGATTGACGAGGTCGGTTCGGTTGAACTTCCAACCATCCGGACGCGTCACGAGATAGGTGAGAAGCCCGACAGCCTTCCAGCTGAGCCCCGTATCGGTCTCGACATGATGGAGCGAGATCGTCTTGTAACGGGCGGGCCTTACTCGACGAAGAACAGAGTCGCTCACAGACCCAGGGCCTCGGAGACACAGATCCGGCACCACCCCTCTGCGATGTGGTCGACCTCTAAAAAGCCCGCTTGCTGTAACTGACCGAGTGCGACCCAGACAGCTTCCACGGAGAAACCAACGTTTTCCGCGACGAGGGTCACATAAAGGCCACCGCAGGGGCAGAACTCCCTGGAACGCCCTTCGATGAGTTGGGCAACCGACTTGGCGATTCCCGGGACCGGGAGAGACGACGATCGTAGTCTCGGCACGTACACTCCTCCCATGCAGAAGGTATCGGAGAGGCGGGCGGTCCGAGTGGGGGCATGGGTCCCAGTTCGTAGCCGTCCGAAGAGGAAGCGACCGGCGTCCGCGGAGACACCGCCCGCCCGCTCTCCTGGCCGCCAGTATACGAGAGCCACCTTCGGTAGGGAACCCCCGCGTCACGATCCGACCACGATAGACCAGACGGACCAACCCAGCGCATAGATGATCGCCCCGACGACCATTGCCCAGAAGTGAGCGCGGAGAGAGCGCAGGACCGCCTGCTTCGATTCGCCCTCCGGAGCGTGGAGGAACATCATGGCGAATCGAGGTGAGCGGCGGCCTCGTCCTCGGCAGCCTTCCGGGTAGGGATCGCGGCGTTATGGCGACCGCACCGGCACGCCCAGGCGAACTCGATCCGCGGGTCGTGGAGTTTCGAGTCAGCCGGGTATCCCCAGACCTTCGTCCCCTTGCACTTCGGGCGCTTCTTGGCCCGCCTCGGGCGCCCGCGTCGACCTCTCACGCTCCGTCCGCTCGATACTCGACGAGCCCGGGGTGCGCGTCCATCTGCTCGTGACGAACCGAGTCTGCCCAGAGGACGATCGGGAGGGAATACTCTCCCGCCCCGATGCACCGCTCGAGGAGCCCGCGGCCGACCGCCCGCGCGTGCTGCTCCGTCGGGGTCATGGACGCATCCGGAGGGGCGAGATAGGCGTTCTTCGCGAGCTCGCCGGAGGGGACCGGCTCCTCGCCGGCCATGACGGCATCGCGGAGTGGCCCCCCCGCGTAGTAGTTCAGGGCGATGTCGACGCGCCTCTTTGGCTCGTGCAGCCACCCGCCGAGCGTGCTGAGGAGGCCCTCCTTCTGCTCCTCCTCCTCTGGTGTGGTGGCCTCGAGTGAGAGAAGTGGATCCACCCAGCTTTCAAGGCCGGTGCCGCTCAACCGAATCCGGGCAAGAACTTCCGCGAGGTGTTGGTCGAACGTCGTGGTCGGCATCGTGTCAGCTCGGATGGACTACTTCTTCTCCTCGGCCGTCGGCCGGCTCATCCCCGCGAACATGGCGTAAGGGTCCACCCGTGGGTAGAGCGGCGTCTCGGCCAGCCCGGACAGCGTGAGTCTGGCTTGCTCCCAAATCTGGTCTTCAAGCCGTTTCTGCTCCTCGGGTGGCATGCTCCGGAACCTCGCATCCTGGCGCATCTCGTTGATCTTCTCGGCGGCCTCGGCCACGATCGCCTTGACCTCTGTGCGGCCCGCGACTTCCGTGGCCGCCTCGATCTCCGCTACTCCGATCTTCGCGGACGCGGCGGTATCCTCGACCCTGAACGGCTGCTCGGTCAGCATCTCCGAGCGAACCTGCTCCGCTCCAGCTTGAGCCTCCTCGGCCTCCGACTTCGCCATGCCGGTGCGGAAGGTCTGCTGCTCGGCCTCCTGCATCTTGAGGAAGGTGTCCCAGCTCTCGATCTGGGTGGCCTCGGGGATGTCTCCGCCGATCGTGTACGAGACGCCCTGGCCGGTCCCGGACGGCGGGCCGACGATCTTGCCGCCCTGGGCCGCCAGATTCCTCTTGAGGACGCTGTCGGGTCCGCCCTTCCGGTCGATCTGCCCGGGTCGTGTCGGGGCGGCCCGCTCGCTGTGCTCCATGAAGCGGTCGTCGATCTGCTCAAAGGCTTCCCGCACCGAGGGATCGTCGGGGTCGTAGTCGACCATTCCCTCTCCGCCGGGGAGGCCCACCCTGATCTGGCCCGGAGCTCCCGTGGTGACGCCGCCGGTCTCCCCGGTCCTGCTCTGCGTGTCCCCCGTCCCGGTGTACCGCTGGCTGGCGCCCTGGCGTGTGCCGCTAGCCGGGTCGTCCGTGGCCTTGCCGGCGGTGCCGTGGGCGTGGGACTCCTCCTGCTCTCTCTTGGCTGCCTTCGCCTCTCGCACTCCGGAGCCGAACATGACCCTCGACGCGAGATCGTAAGCGGCTTCGCCTACGGCGACCTTTTCCTCCACCATCTCCGAGCCCAGGCCGATGACCTCATCCACGGCGGCGACCGCCGGAGGGACGACCTTGCCGTAGATGCCGACGTCCTCGAAGGACTCCGTCTCCGCTCCGATGGCTCCGCTGGCTCCGGCCAGGGCGGCGCGCAGCGGCATCTCGCCCGGTCCGGCCATGCCCAGGTACGGAGAGCGGGAGACGTCCTTCAGGCCGCCGGACAGCGTCTTCCTCATCTTGCGGGCGGCGCCACCCTTGTCCCGCTTGAGCGCCTGCGAAGACGTCCGGGAGCGACTGACGGTCGTTGGCGCCTCGTAGCCCTCGTCTTCTTCTTCGTCGTAGCGTGGGTCTGCCATCACTGCCTCCGGTAGCCCAACATGGCGAAGGCCGCCTCGTGAGACGTCGGTTCGATCTGCCGCTTCTTCCGGCTACGCGCCTTCGGATAGACCGACTTGATCTCCGTCGCCTTCGCGTTCTCGTCGTGGGGGATGAAGCGCATGAGGCTCCGGGGGGTCTCCCTCCCGGGGATGTAGAGCTTCGCCCAATTTGCCGATCCGTCGTTCGCCATGCCGTTCAGATGCTATATAGCATCACCCCTAGAGCCGGTAGTTCGCCGGCAGGCTCCACTTCCGAGGATCGAAGCCGTGTCCGGCAGCCATCGCATCGAGGGCTGCTGTCGTCCGGTACTGCTGAAAGCCGGGGCCGTATTTGTCGCCGCCACCGCCCGTCATCATCGAGGAGAGCAGCTTCTTCTCCATCTCCGGGGTGATCCCGGCCTCTTTGTACTTGCGCCGTCGCTCGATCGCCTTGTCGCCCTCGAACTCTTGGAACCCCTGCGGATTGACGATGTTTCCCATCTGGCGGCCAGCAGACCTCACCATCGCGTCGTTACGGCTCGCCCGCTCATCCGAGTCTTCCGCCTCGATCATTCTGCTGGCTGCCGTCCTGCTGCTGATCGGCTGGTTTCCAATGGTAGGCATGACGCCCTACAGGAGCGAGCTGGCGCCCGCCCGCGCGCTCGGTCCGGCGCCGAACTGCTGCGATCGTTGGTAGGGATTGCGACCCTTGTTGCGGAACAGGTCTTCCTCTCGAGCGCCGCCCTCGGACATGAGATCCATCTCGAGCTCGCGCATGGACCGCTGCTGCTCTTGGTTCTCGAGCCAGCTCTCGTAGCCGCCACGACGCTGCTTCATCGCCTGCTGGATCATCGCGCCCCAGGGCAGACCGCCGAAGTTCATCCCGCCTCCGCCGGCGCGCCCACGCCGCCGGCCGCGGCCCCGGCCGCCGCCGCCGCCTTCCTCCGAGGGAAAGGTTGCCGTGGTACGCCCTTCGCCCGAGTACGCCCTCACTTCCGGCATCTCACCCTCCTACGCGAACGTCGTGCTGCTACTGAAGCTCCCGCCCAGCATCGCCATGAACGCCTTGTAGGCGTCGATCGCCATCCCCGCCTCCATGACGGCGGTTTTCTTGTCCTCGCTCTTGAGCCCACCGCGCCCGAGCGCGTAGTCCATGAGCATCTTCTGGGTGTCGGCCGAAAGGCCCTTCTCCGCCATCGCGGATTCCCACGGCGACTTCACGATGTCCAGGCCACCCTGCATCGCTTCGGTCATCTGGCGCTGCGAGCCGAGCTCGAACTCCGCCTGGGACTTGTACTGGCCTTTCTTGAGCTCCGCGCGGAAGCCCTCCTCGTCGAACTGCCGGCCGCCGGCCGCCGCGGCTCGCTTCGCTTCGGCCACCTGTTGCTCGATGTCGGACTCGAGCCCGGACTCGAAGACCTGGGCCTCGCGCGTGGTGCCTTCCCGCAGGTCTTGAAGGTGCGATTGGTAGTCCTGCGCGTACTGCTTCTGGGCGGGATCCTCGGCGCCCCCGAGCGTGAGCGCGGTGATCTCGGGCGGGGCCGAGGGGTTGCTCAGATCCACTCCACCGCCGGTCGGTATCGCCGGCATCGTTGGGGCGGCAGCGGCGGCGGCGGGGGGGACAGCTTTGGGGGGGCGAGGGCCGACGAGGGCCCCAGATCGCTTCCCTTTGGGGCGGGGGCCCTTGGTGCCCCCGCCGAAGCCGCCGGTCGTGGGGCCCGCGGTCGCTCCTCCGGTGGCTGTTTTCCTGACCTCTCCGAATGGCATGACTCCCTCCTCCGGCCCTTATTCTACGACGGAGACCGCGAGCTGCACTGCTGGCGTCCCCACGATAGCGTTGTCGTCCATCCCCGTGATGTCGAGCGTTCCCGTCGCGTCGTTTCCGCCACCGACGGCGAAAACGGCCAGCGTCGTGACGTCGAAATTGGGCGAGACGATCGAATCCGTGTCGTCCGCCGGCATGTTGGTCCCCTCGAAGTCCAGGGTGAGCACGATCGGATACCCGGGGGCTCCGAAGGGGTACGTCGCGGTCGTCCTGATCTCGAGCGTGACGTTGGCGCCGCGGCCGGTGACGCTGATGTCCCCGGTCTCCCACGTCGGGTCGCCCTGGACGCGCCACTCCGTTGTGAGTGCGAAGTTGGTCTCGAGCTCCGGTGGGCGATAGGCCGGGCCCGGCTCGAACGATCCGCCGTGTCCTCGATACACCATGCCCACTGGAGACGTTGCGCGCACTTCGACCACAAGGCACCGACCGGAGACCTTGGGCGGCTTCCCGAAGTAGTGGACGGTCTTCGGGCTGGCCTGGAGCTGCTTCGTGACGGCGCCGATCGTCTTCGAGTAGGTCTTCAGCGTGGCAGCGACGTCGTTCTTCCAGAAGTTCCAGGCGTTCTCGGGGACTATCTGTCTCCAGGCGTGCTCGTCGCCGCCCAGGAGTCGAAGCGTCCAAGCGTTGAACTCCGCCTCGACGTAGCACCAGAAGTCGTTGATCGTCTTGCCGCTCTCGATGTCGTCCCCGGGCTGCATGAAGTTGTTGGCGCCATGGCGAACGACCATCGCCTTCAGCAGCGTGTCGCCATCGTCGTCCGCGTCCGTCTCGTCGTGCTTCCGGATGAGTCCGTCGCAGGACCCGATGAGCACGTCACGGGCGCGGTTGTAGAGCCCGGAGGCGTTTCTCCGTCCGTAGATGTCGAGCGTCCAATCCGGCGCCGGGCGCCGGTCCGGGCCCGCGATCGACGGCTCGTAGTTCTCGTAGGTCCCGACGTAGGCGATCGTGCCGCAATCGAACTCGCCGTCAAGAAGCGTCGTGGGCGTGCGCGGGGTGTGGAAGACGTAGGTCTTCTCCCCTTTGTCGTCGTAGGCGAACCCGCTCTGAAACGCGCCCTTGTTCGCCTTGTAGTCCTCGACCCAGTACGGGCGCATGTCCCTCATCAGGTAGAGGAACCCGGCGTCGTAGATCCAGACGCCGTCCTCGGAAGGAAACCACAGACGGTTGTGAATCTCGACCGCCCCGAAGTGGTTGATACACCCCACTCCGGAGTCCAGCTTCGCCAGGATGAAGTCCTCGAGCGTTTCCTTGCCGAATTGGCGAACAAGATAGCCCCCGGTGCGCGTGAAGACAATGAGCTCGTTTCTGGCCTTCGCGATACACGTGATCGTTGCGCGATCCCAGGTGTCGAGGGAGCTCAGTGGGTTGACGTACTGGGGATTTCCGGCGGCGCTCCACCAGAGGCGATAGGGATGCTCTGCCGTGCGCGCGTAGAACATCCGGCCGCCCCAGTCGGTCCCGTAGTGCAGCCCGACGGGTGGAATGTCGTTGTCGTTTCGGGCCGGGGCCGTGAGGGTCCTATCTGGTGTGAGGATGTTCTCCACGACGCTGCCAACGCCAAATGGTTGTTCCCAGGCCATCCGGTAGTCGTCGCCATCCATCGAGCGGTAGCCGCGAATGGTGGTCACGCGGCTGTCCTCGTCAGTCGTGGGGAGATTTGTCCAAGAGAAGCCCCCTCCAGAGACGGCACCAATGTCGACGACGTTCGAGCGATCGCTCTCCGCGAGTTCGTTGTCTACAACCTTGTGGAGCAGGGTGATATAGGCCAGAGCGAGGCCCGTCGAGCCCCCCGAGCCGCCAGCCTCCACGACCGCTATCTTGATGCGCGTGCCCTTGATCCCGGCGGGAATGAATCGGCGTTCCGTCCTCGGGCGGTAGAGCACCCGGGAGAAGGCACCAATGACGTACAGGTCGCCCCGGAAGTTGATGAAGCATGGGCGCCGGCCCGAGGAAGTAATGCCCTGGTCTATCCATTCAGCGGAGGTCCAACTCCTCCCGTTGGAGCTCACGAGGTCGGTGAGGTAGGCCCCGGAAGCCTGTTGGACCGTTCTGGTATAGAGGAGCGCCATCAGAGAGAGATCGCTTCGTATCCCGAGCCGTCCAGCGGCGGATTGCCGTCGCTGCCCTCATCCCACTCGTACAGATATCTCATGTTGTCGTTGTCGTCGGGGTCCCCGGGAAACTCCACGAGGATCATTCGATCCTTGTCCGGATCGCCGCCTAGCCCCGAGCGAGTGAAGACCAAGACGCCGTTCCCGTAGGGGATCGCGAAGCCGGTGTCATGCTCGATAGTCGGGATCACATCGACGAGCGGCGACGTCCGACCTGTCGACCAGTCAGTCTTCCACGTCCACAGCTTGCAATCAGCACTGAGCGGCGGAGTCTGGGTCGCTCCATTCTGGAATTCGTACTTCAGAGCACACAGTCGGAGACTGTTGCCAGTGCCCACGAACGACGGCGCGATGGACACGAACGGCGACCGGAGACGCGACCCGGTGTCTAGCGGAGTCCAATCGTAGAGGACGTTGAATCCCCCAGTGAGACTCCACCGAAGTGCCCAGGCGCCATAGATGCCCCCACCAAATTCGTTGTGCCAGTCCCCCATGAACGCAATTTCCCCGCTCCATTCGGCGAGCCCGTTGCAGTTGAAGTTGGGTCCAGCCTCCCCGAGCCCGGTCGGCCATGTGACTTCCGTCCACGCGCTGCCGATGGTCTGCTGGTAGGCGAAGCCGGTGTCTCCGGCGGCAACGAGGCCAGTCAGACTCCACGAGATGATGTCCATTTTCCCGCCGGCCGACGAGGTGTGGACGAGCTCCACGGTGCGCCCGTCCCAGCGGGCGATCTTTCCGTCCTTGGCTCCGATGTAGAGAACCTCGAAGACCTCAGCTTCCTCGTTCTGCTGGTCGATGAATCGTTCCGGCCGGACGCACATGCTCTGAATCGTCGACGATCCCAGGACGGTCGAGGCGTCGAAAACGAAGGCAGAGTCTTCCCGCGGTGTGTTTTGGGCGTTTTCCCCGGTGAGGGTGGGGGCATCCTCCGAGAACGTCACGTCGTAAAACTTCGTCCCGTCGTGGGTGAGAATGCGTCCGTTGAGACGCTGGAAGCTCCTGATGCAAGTGCCGGCCAGGGCGCCCGTCTGCACCGGAACGCGGTACGGCTCCGGGATCGCTTTGGTGGGAACCACTGATCCGTCCCAGAAGTTCAGATCCGGAGGTGCCTCCTTGTCCTCGTTGAAGCTCATGATCTGGAAGGGCGTGGCTATCTTCACCCCGTCGGAGTCGAGCCCGCCGTTCCCGAGTTCGGCAATGTAGATCGCGACGGACTCGTCCGCGATGTCAAACATCCCCGTTATGCAGGCGTCCTCCTGTGTGCCGCCAACCTGCGCCAACCCGGGCCGGCTGACGAGCTCACTCGCGAGCCGGATATTTATTCCTAGGTGGAGCCGGTCGACCGGAACCTGCGACGGATCGCCGCGGCGATACATCCCGCCGAAGGGCGGAAACCCGCCGACGCCTGGGCGGTACTCGAAGGGCGGGACGTCCGGCTGGGCTTGACTCTTTCGGGGCATCAGTAGTTTCCGAAGAAGCTCGGGAACCGCTGCTCGCCACCCTGGAAGCGGCGGTTGTTGCGGACCATCTCAGCGAAACCGTCGATCCGCTCCGCCTTGTCCTCCTGCCAGCGGGTGTCCCCCTTCGAGCGCCTCGCGCGAGAGCGCGTGCCCGGGATGATGACGGTCTGGTGATACTGCTCCGGGATGGCTTTCGCGAGGTTGTCGTCGTTGGGCCCCGTCTCATCCAAGACCGGCATCTTCGGGCAATACCAGATCCGGAGAACGACGGGCTGGGGGTTCTCGGGAATCCAGATTTGCTGGATCGGTGGAACGGCGTCCGTCCGGCCGAAGATCGTGTAGATGTTCGAGTGGACGATCTGGGTGCTCTGCGCCAGGAGATCCGTCACCTCCGACTCCTGCGCCGGGATCATCTCCGAGCCGTTGCGCGTCATGTCGTAGACGTGCCCCAGCTTCGTGATCGACAGGTAGTCCGACGGGAGCTCCCCGTAGGCTTGGTTCGTGGGGATGGTGACGTCGGGGGCCGCCATCTTGAGCCGGAAGTTCCACTCCCGACCGTAGTAGGTCTGGGTGGTCTCCTCGATGAGCATGAACAGAATCCGCTGGCGCCGATCTTCGTAGTCGGCGCCAGCGGGCGACACGTTGTCGGAGAAGCCGACGATCTGGTCGATGGCTTCGGAAACCTTCATCGCTCCTCCTACGAGCTGTTACGCGGGGCTGAGCTCCGCCTCTTTGGCCTGAATCCGCTCGGCCACGTCCTTCATTACGGCCTCGTCTCCCTCCAAGAGTCCGGTGAGCTCCACCATCTTCAGCTTGATGCCCATGCTCTTGGCCTGGGTGTGCAGCGACCGGGAGTCGGTCTTGGTGAGTGCGGCGATCGTCTCCTCGATGCTCTCCGCCTTGAGCTCCCTCGGAGGCTTCTCCGGGCCAGAGGTCGTCGGGGAGCTCTGGGGAACGCCGGACAGGACGTTCGTGATCTCGGTGGAGGGGATCGTGTCCACGGCCGCGGGTCGATTGCGGAGATGCCTCAGCGCCCACTGGAGGTCAGCCTGAGAGCTCGAGGGCGGGGCCGGCGTGCCCTTCTCCTCCCACTTCCGGCGGCGGAACAGCTCGGCCTCGAGCACGCCCCTGGCGCGGGAATCCTGGCTCTTTTCGTAGAGTGGGCGGCCTTCCCTCTGGGCCTCCTCGACCTCCTCGGGGTGATCGCAGATGAACAGCCCGCGATCGAGCAGATCCGGCCGCACGGCCTCGATCCACTTCACGAACATATCCGCGTCGAAATACTTGACCCGGACGCCCTCGGGGTTGGTGCCCAGGCGGTCGGCGACGAGAACGGTCCCGGGCAGCATCCGGCCCTCGCGCGTGCGCGCGGCGTCGAAGCGATACGGGCTCCCAGGCTTGTCGGCCTCGGCGACCTCGTTGAGCGATGGAATGTTGAAGACCGTGCCATCGAAGGAGACCTGCTCCATCTCATCCCCGCACCACGAGAGGATGAAGGTGTTGACCCGGTCGACGTGTCGTCTACGCCTGATTGTCATTTGCTACCTCGGCGGGGGGCGACCCCGTTTCGGCGTTTAGGCGACTGGGGGCGACCCGTCGCCAGGAACCGACACGAGCGGCCGGCGCGGCCGACCCTCTCGCTGCAACTTCATGTACTCCAGCCAGTCTTGCGGCGTGATCTTGTCGAGCATCGGCAGGGCCGTCTTCTCGAAGACGCGCTTTCGGTACTCGATTTCCTCGGTGTGCTTCTTCGAGTCCGCCTCCATCCGCTCACGGTGCGCCGCGATCCGCAAGCGGTACTTGTCGACCGTCAGGAGGATCCACTGCTGCCGGCAGAACCGATAGGTCCGCCAGTCCCAGGGGATGTAGGTCGGAGGACCGACGAACTTGTTGGGCTCCGGATCCTCGAAGAACGCATCGAGGAAGTTGGGGATCTCGCCCGTCCAGCCCTGTGGAGTGTCCACGTGGAACGGCCGGCGCACGTAGCGCGGGTACGGGTAGTAGCGGCCGATCCCGTGATGGACGACCTTGATCGGCTCGAACTCCCGCGGGGCGTACCAGAGCTGGACCCGCCACATGGGGATCATCGTGGGGTCGAACGAGCGAATGGCCGCCGTGACGGCCGGGTCCTTCTCGTAGCCCGGGGGGGCGACGCAGGTGTAGCGGTCCTCCCCGGCGGCCCGCCACCCGTCAGAGGCAGGGACCGCCGGGACAACCAGACGTCGATTTTGCCAGTCGCGCCAGCCCACGCTACCTCCGTGAGCCGTCCCGACCGACGACCCACAGCGGGCCCATCTCGATCTCGAACCACGCGAAGGCCCCGGCGCTGCCACCCGAGCCCTGCTCGAAGAACACGATCGGGACGATGATCTCGCCCGCGTCGAAGTTGAACCGCGGGACGGAGACCTGGGCGCCGTTGACGAGGAAGATCGCCTCACGGCCGCGCACCTGCACCTCGAAGGTCACGCGCTCGGCGTCCCCCAGGGTGAGCCCGGTGTCTGTCGTGACCGTGGTCCCATCGTTGAGGATCGTCTGGACGTTGATGGTTCCCGCCTGGGCGTTCAGGCAGGCGAGGTCTTCGTAGACCTCCAAGTCCGCGTTGAAGGCGTTGATCTTGCGGAACCCGAGCGCGACGTCGGCCGCGTTGGCGACCGTCCCCACGGAGAAGTCCAGCTTCAGGAAGCTGGCCGGGGAGATCTCGGTACGAGCGAACGGGTTGGTGGCCGCGGCCCCGTTCCCGAACAGATACTCGACGCCCTCGGAGAGCGCGGCGTCCAGGCCGGCATCGAGGTAGCCGCCGGTTCCAGACTCCCAGGGGCCCAGGATCGTCTGGCCCGCACCCTTGACGTGGTAGCCCGCCTGCATCGCGTTCATCGCCTGGATGAACAGCGCCCGGTTGACGGCTCCTGTGGTGCCCGTCGGTAGGCCCGAGCCCAGCGAATCGGACAGAACGGGGCTGCCGGAAGGGAAGACCTGCCGGAAATACTGCCCGGCGAAAATCTCCTCGAGCAGCTTGTTGGGCGCGACGGCCTTGCCGTCGGCCATCGACCTGTGGGTGATTCCACCCTTACCTGGTTGGACGGCCATGATTGCGTCCTCCTCTCACCCCGTACTGGGGAAATCCCTGGGGGGCATGGCTAACCCCCCCAGGGGGCTCCGACGCTTGGCGGCTAGAGCTTAGTCGCCGACGATGGGGTCGTTGAGGTTCTCGAGCCGGCTGTTGGCCCGAGGCATCGTGTTGATCTGGTTTTCGACACAGCCCACGTAGGCCAGGAACCCGGCCAGATGGCCGGTGCCCGACGGCACCATCTTGAGGAGTGTGTCGTCGTCGATCCAGTCGAGGCTCATCGCCTCGTACCGGCCGAAGGTGTCCCAGGCCAGGAAGAAGATCCGACGCGGCTGCACGTCGAAGTCCACTTCCAGCTTGCAGTTCACGCCGGGGGCGAGGATCTGAAGCGAGTCCTCGTCGTAGCCGACCGTGTACTTCGGGGCCGCTCCCGTGGGTCCGGGATACCGCCTCTCCGCCTGGATGAACTCGACGTACTTACGAGCCTGACCGTCGTTCGAGAGGGCCCTGGAGATGCGCTTCCCGGTCTCCCGCCGCGGCTTGGAGATGGCGTCGAGGATGAGCTGCTCGGTGAGGTCCCGCAGACCGCCCGATCCGCGAAGCACGAAGGCTCCGAGCTCGGGGTTGGTCACGCGGGACTGCGTGAAGATCGTGGCCGCATCCGTCCCGTCGTCCACGATGTCCGAGAGCGTCCAGTGGGTCCGACCGTAGGTGCCCGTGATGAAGATGTGGTCCCCAGCAGCGATGGCGGCGATGTCTCCGCCGTCGTACTGGATCTGAGCGGTGTCCCGGTCGAGTACGGTGATCTTCCGGTTCCCCGTGCCACGGATGGTTCCGCCGGTGAGCTGGTCGAAAACGTCCATTCGCATGTTCTTGTTGAGCAGCTCGGTCTGGAGCGGCTTGTCCAGCGTGAGGGTGCTGGAGCCGTCGTTGGTCAGAACGATCCCGAGACGTCCTCGGTTGGACCCGGCGTAGACCTTGTTGATGTACTTTCCGAGGTCCGCGGTCGTCCCCTCGACACGATCGGCCATGATGCCGCCCGTGTTGAAGGTTCCGACCTTGTTCTTCCCGACCACTTTGGTTTTGATCCCGATCTGGAACGCGCCCACGAACAGCTCGGGCGTGACCTCCCCCTGGACGCGGGTCGGGTCGATCGGAGTCGGCATGGCGCCCAGGTCCGCGATGGACCCGACGTTCCAAGCCGAGGCGACGCCGAGCGGGAACTTCGCGATGCCGTCTCGCATGACCAGCTCGACGCGGTTGAGAGAGACGCGGTAGGGCGCCTCCTTGTTGACCGGATCCTCGAACGTCCCGCTGGGATAAGCGTTTTTCAGCTCGTCCGAGAGATCCTCTACTGCTCCGGTGGGCATGTAACTGTCCTCCGGGCGCTACGTCAGTATCCGGCTTTCCCGAGGACCCTTCTGCCTCGAAGCATGCCTTCCGACAAAGCGCCCACTCCGGAGACGACAGTTGGCTTCTTCACGACCCCCGGCACCTCTGCCGCCGGGGGTTGTCCGCCCGCTACCGCAGCTTTCGCCTTGGATTGCGCCCCGAACTCCGCCCGTGCCGCTATCTTGTGCGATTTCATATACTTAGCGATGTGTGCCTTGACCAGCTTCGGGGTGTCCACCTTGCTGAACGGGACCGTGGGCCCCGCTTTCCACAGGTCAATGGTGATCTTGTCTCGCACGAAATCTCGGCAGTCCTCCCGCAGTGCCGGGTCGGCCGGCATCCCAGAGACACCGATCGCCTCTGCAATGTGGCCGTCGACGACCTTGGGGATCGACTCGAGCTGAGCGTCGGTCTGCTGTCGCTCCTCGTCCTCCCTGGTCTGCCCTTCCTCGACCATCGAAGCGATCCAGTGTCTTTCCTTCTCGGCCCTCGCTCTGTTCCAACCGATGTCCTTGCGGGACTGAACGGTGGCTTCGAGCTTCTCCCTGATGCTTATGAGGCGATCCTCGGCGCGGTCGAGCTTGAGCTCGAGCCGGCCGATGGCCGCTTCGTCGGCGTCTGGCTGTGCTTTGGTGGCCTTGATTTCCCCTTTGATCTCCCCCACCGAATCCTTGGTGGTAGAGAGGGTCTTGAGAAGGTCCGTCTGGTTCTTCGCGACGTTGGTTTCCCGGTCGGTCAGACCGCTGATATACGTGTCGAGCTCGGCGACTTCGGGATGGGGCGAGGGCGCGTCGGCTGGATCGGGGGGCGTCCCCATTCCTTCGACTCGACCTTCCAGGCGCGCGATCTTGAGCGCGTCTTCCTTCTCCCGCTTGGATGCGGCTCCGAGAGCCTTGGTCTGATCCCAGTACGAGGCGTTGACCTTTGCGTGGATCTCCTCGTCGGACAGACCCGGGTACTTCTCCTGTAGGGATTTCCAGTTGGCGTCTCCGACTTCGACTACCTCGGGCTTGATGGGGTTGCCATCTGCGTCGAGGTTTTCGGCAGGATCGGGGGGCGTCCCCGAATGCTCGGGGTCGTCTGGGTCGACGGCCGGGAGCGGGGGTACTTCCTGAGACATTCGGTCCTCCTGGCGGCGGGCGGCGCCACCGTGCGTTACGAATGGTAACAGGAGGATTCTGCCGCGCTTGGGACCCGGCTGTCAACAACGGCCGATGGCCGCAATTCAGCCACTCCGTCTTTCAAGACTCCCCCCAGCGCCCGCTCCCTCCAGCACCGTCCCGGAAGTCCTCTGGGTTCTCTATCCTGGCCTTCAGACGAGTCGGTGGGGGTGCTCGAGTACGAGCCCGAGTCCAGCCCAAGAGGCGCACGCACGCGCGCGCGCCCTTCCGGTCCGGTCTGTCGGTCGCGGTGCCCGGGCGGGGGAGTCGTCCTCTCTTGACCGGGCGCGGGCCGAGCGCGGGCGTGGCGCGCAGGGCTCCGGAGCAGTTCCGTCTCGATCGTCGGTGTGCGCCAGCCGTGGTAGACTTCGCTCAGTCACGGAGTCGTTGGCTCCTTGGCTCCCACCTGCTCCCCCGAGACTCATCGCTCGGGCGGAGCTTTGTTCGGTGGCGGGAACGAAGGTTGACTCTACGCCCTTCGCTTCGCTACTGTCAAGACGGTCGCCCGGGGCTTTCGTGTGGTTCCTCCCAGGTATCAACCCGAGAGTGTCGCCGCGCCGGGCGGCCGTTTAGTCACAATCCCACGCCCCGTTGAGCCTCTTGGCGAGTGCTCCGCTTCCGGCGGTCGCGCACGGCGTGGCCTTCGTACAGTCTGAGCAGTAGATGAGCACTCCGTTGCTGGCGGCAGGTAGGCTCGCAAACAGGATTGTCGGAAGCTGAACGCCCGCCGGCCCCGCGAGGCCGAGCACGTCGGCCGTCCGATACAGCCCTACGTCTGTGTCACTAGTGAACGAGTGCGAGGGGGTGCCCTCTGAGCCATCTGCCGCCCGGAGTGGATCGGTGAAGCTCGTGAACTGGTTGTCGAAGGTGGTGGTCGAGGACACCGCACCCGCGCTGGTCTCGGCGTAGATGACCACTTGGGTATCGACGCCGCCAGCGTTCTTGAGAGTGACCGAAGCCTCGTCTCCATCCGAGGCGATGACCTCGATAACGATGTCCCCGAACACGTCGTCGTCGTCGATGATGATTTGGTTGCCCGAAGTAGTCGTATCCTTCCCTTGGAGCACGAGCTGCCCTGAGCCGTTCCGCCACATCCCCTGATCGGTGTCGAGGGTGAAGCTATAAGCAGGGGCGGCATCCGTTCCATTCGGTGCGAGGAACGGGTTGGTGACGCTCCCGCCTTCGTAGGCAGTGCCACCGCTGTCCGGTGGGTAGGTCTGACCGAAGGCCAGTGTGCTTGACAGAAGAAACGCTACCAGGAATCGTCTCATGATTCGATCCTCTTGACTTGAGGGGGCTGCGACCACGCGAAGCGCGGGCCGTTGAAAATGAAGTCGAGGAACGCGGCGTAGAAGGTGCCGGCCCCGGAGTTGTAGAGGGTGGTTCTCTGGGCGTCGGTGAGGGCCACGGGCCAGAAGCCAAGGTTGTCAATCGCAGCATTCGGCTCGCTG
>SDBV01007047.1_pt1 | contig 15435 bp, 15 predicted proteins | sample 2277081 | NCBI WGS metagenome assembly SDBV01 (sample SAMN10402039, study PRJNA504765) | marine sediment metagenome | isolation source: marine sediment core GS10_PC15, 223 cmbsf | place: Arctic Ocean: Southern Knipovich Ridge | collected 2010
CTTTGTCGCCCATGCGGGTGTTTTGGGTGTTCCGTCGATTCGTCCGAGCACGTACTGCTCGAGAGCTTCAAAACCAACGCTGTAGCTCTGAATAAACGACCGATCTACCAGACCCTCTCTGAGGAGAACGTACAGAACAGCCGCCATCAAAACACTGTCAGTGCCGGGCCAAACCGGGATCCACTCGGCTCCCAGACGATCGACCGTCCTCGAGCGTCTGGGATCGATCACTACGATGGGAGCCCCCTCTTTCCCGTATTCCCTGAGGCGTGTCTCGAGCTCGCATCCGAAGCGGGTGTCACTTATATTGGCGCCCCAGAGGATCACTGCCCGTGAAAAGCGAAGCGTCTCCGGATCCAGGCCCGTATAACGGGTTCCGAAGAGAAGGGGGGTAACGAAGCTAACGGCGCCGGAGCTGTAACTGCCGGTGATACCGGTACACTTGCCCAACAAGCCGAGAAAGCGCTCGGTCAGGATCGATGTGTTGTGAAGCGCGCCGCGGCATGCCCCTGATCCGCTCAACCCGAGGATTGCACCGCAGCCGCTTTTCTCTTTGACTTCCATGAGCCGGGTCGCCACTCGGTCAAGGGCCTCCGGCCACTCGATCTCCTTGAACTGCCCCGAACCTCTGGGTCCGTCTCTCAGAAGAGGCCGCTTCAGACGATCCTGTGCGTACACCACACGGGGCATCTGATATCCCCTGACGCACCCTCTTGTATAGGTACCGGCATGGGGACTGTCCGTTATCTTGACGAGTCGGCCGTTCTCGACGTGAGCCAGGAGGGGGCACCCGGCCCCGCAGTCTTTGTTGCAGCTTACGGGCAGTCGATTCGATTGCAAGGCGTCATTCCTTGGGGAGCCTCATGAGCGGGGCACAACGTGGGGTGTGCCGCTGTAATCGATATGAACGGCCTCACCGTCCTTCAATATGGAAGCCCGGGCTGCCTCCACGACCAGCTCGTTTACAGAGCTGTTCGACGGGGTTGCAATGATACCCCGCTCGTCGACCTCTCTGATGATGCTCTGTCGACGGTTCCGGGCTTTGTCCTCCGAAAGGCCCGACACCTCGTTCTCGATACGGTGAATCGTGTTGATCGTGGCAGAGATGGAATCAAACCCGTATCCCACCGGCTTGTATCCCTTGCCCTCCCATGGCACGAAGCGGAAGAAATCGGGATTGATATAGTTGAAATGGGAACCGCCGACACTTTCGAGATAGCTGTGGGTCACTCCCCTGAACTGATCGTTGTGCTTGATCATACCCGACTTTCCCTCTCCCTCACAGAACATGGTCAGGCACTGCTCATTGCTTCCGCCACCATCATCGGGGTATCCCAGGCCGTCGATCACCGAAAGGAGAGCGCCATTCTCGTATCGCACCCTCCCGTGGGCCCACATATATCCTTCGTTGCCGTTGGGAAAGGTCCCCTTGATCCCTGCTACGGACACCTCTGTGGGCTTAAGGCCCGTAATAAAGTACACCAGATCGACGTAGTGACACCCCACGTAGACAAAGGGATCGGTCTTGTCGCAGGTGAACCAGTTCTGGAAGTTGCTGGATCGGTAAAAGTAGGGTTCGATCATCTTTGCCTCGCCCATGACAAACCGACCGAACTCGCCCTTGCGGTAACGGCGGCGGGCCAGAAGGGACCGGCGATCGAATCGCTTGTGGTACTCCACTCCTACAAAGAGACCCCGCTCAAAGGCGATATCCCTGAGCTCCTCTGCGTGGGTGTATGTCAGCACGAGGGGTTTGACACACAGGACATGCTGATCTCTTTCGAGGGCCTCTTTGACGACCTGGTAGTGCAGCTGATCCGGAATGGCCACGACAACGGCCTGCCGTGGCTTCATCTCTGCAAATACCTCTCTGTACAGATCAGGGTAGATTTTGTCTTCCGGCTCGCTCAACTTTGGAAAGGCCTCGAAATCCTGACCGGGAAAGGCCTCTCGGATCTCTTCGTTCTCCCTCAACACCTTAAGGGGAGGAGAGTTCAGGGCACAGATCTTGATCTCGCCTACAACTGCGGTTCTCTGAAGATGGTAGATGGATGGGAGGATGAGATCGTTCGTGATCATTCCTCCACCGACAATTGTGAGATCAACGGATTTAGCCATAGCGATACTCCGAACATTCGTGCATAGAGATTACTGAAACTTATCAGTTAGAGGGATTTACGTAAATCGATATTCGGCGCGAAATCCCACCTGCTAGGTTTTTACGGCACTGTTGCGGCGCTCGTGCATGTTCTTCTCCATGGACTCCGGAGAGCGATCCGGCAGATGGGATACCGCGGGCAGCTTTTGCAGACTGTCATCATCTAGCTCGAGATCCGTGGTTTTCAGGTTTTCATCGAGCTGCTCAGCGTTGCGGGACCCTACGATCACCGCGGTAATGGCCGGCTGGCTCAGTGCCCAGCGGAGGGCCACCTGTGCCGGTTTAGCCCCGACCCGCTTCGATACCTCGAGAAGGGTCGAAAGGGTCTCGTCCGCGTTGGGTCCGAAAAATCGACTCGGAAACCCCCACTTCTCCTCGGATCGGGTTCCGGCAACGGAGCGCTCTCCGGGCTTGTATTTCCCTGTCAGAAAGCCCCCGGCCATTGGCCCCCATACCACGACACCCAGCCCCTTCAACTGACAGAGGGGGATCAGCTCCTGCTCTATATCCCGGACAACAAGATTGTACTGGGGCTGATAACACTCGAATCGAGCCAGGTTTTTCGAATCGCTGATCCAGAGGGCCTCACTCAACCGCCACGCCTGATAGTTGCTGCAGGCAATGTATCGGACCTTTCCCTGGTGGACGAGATCATCCAGCGCCCTGAGCATCTCCTCCAACGGCGTTTGCACATCCACATGATGAATGTAGTAGAGGTCGACGTAATCCGTATCGAGACGTTCCAAGCTGTCCTCTATGGCGTTCATGATATGGGCGCGAGACATGCCGGAATCGTTGGGCCCCGGTCCCATGGGGTTGAAGAACTTCGTAGCCACGACGGCGTCCCGGCGTTTTCCCTTCAGAGCTTTGCCGAGCATGACCTCCGCCTCTCCGTTGGTGTAGCCATCAGCCGTGTCAAAAAAGTTCACGCCCCGCTCGAGGGCGAGGTTCACCATGCGCTCGCCCTCGGACTGCTCAGCGCTTCGTCCAAAAGTCATCGTGCCCAGGCAGATCTCTGACACCTTCAAGCCACTTCGACCCATTCTCCTGTACTCCATGAAAACCTCCCTCTTGACAGTTTGAAATCCATACTAAGAGATACGTGACCTCCTTTCAAGTGCTGCACGAGAGGCGCGTCACGAGAGCCGCAGCGCTCGACTTACATCCTTGGCATACGTGTGCTTCTCTTCAAATGGGAAAGCCATCGCTGGATGCCCCGCTTCTCGACATACCGATGAATGCGCCTGAAGCCCTGTCCGTAGTATCTGTTCCTGCTCTTGAACAGACTGTCGATCAGATAGAGAGCCCGATCAGAGTGATTCCGTTTCCTCTCATCCCGGTGCTCTTTCAGAACCAGATATGCGGCATAGTTGCAGCTACCCTCGCACAGGGCCTTGTCGTTCTCAAGCGGGGCGTTGAGATACTGCCAGACATGCATGATCTCATGGGCCGCGGTTGAAATGAAGTGCATCTCTGGCAGATCCGTCAGGATATAAATGTCGATCTTTACAGAGGATAACCTGTTGTTCACCATCGTGCTCTGATAATGGGTGAATCCGGTTTCTTCTACGCTGTTTTTGGGCTGTTTAGAGATTCGAGACAGCTTGTTCCGATCTACGAGATAAAACCTGCATTTATTCAGTGCACCTGTGAGGCCATGACGCCCGAGTCGCCGTGCAACTTCTTGTAAGAGGTTTTTGCCCCGCCCCTCATCTCCAACGGCTGTTTTCAGGCACAGGCCACAGATCCTCCGTCCGTCTGCATGTGTGATGCCTCCCCCGGTCAGCCTCTGAGAGATGAATCGCCCGCAGTAATCACATTGAGTTTCTCTGCCTGAATGCTGTGGATGATAGATGTTGCCCCAGTAGTCCTTGAGCAGCTTCCCCTCAACGGTCTTACCGCAGAGGGAACACTTGGGAGCAACGTGATTCTGGAAGCACTCCCTATGATAGCTCCGCTTTTCGTACTGAACGTAGTCCTGCTCGATGGGTCTATGGCAGAAGTCACACCTGGGCTGAACGTGCTTCCTGTAACAGTCTACATGGTAATAACTGTTCTTTAACTGGACGAACTGTCCCTCTCTGATGGACCTTCTACAGTACGCACAGCGCATCAGCGCCTCCATAGCACAGATCGAGTCGAAAGGAAAGAGAGTGTTCTGCCGGGCATTAATTACTTTGTCCCAACGACGACGTAATGTAACACGGAGCAGCTTGTTTTCCAAGATTTTGGTCTGCAATTTGGTCCGAAATAGGACATCGCCGGTATCGGTGGTGATCAGTAGCCCCGTTGCCCCGGGTGACCGTGACAGATGTCCAACATCTGTGTAATATTCCAGGCAGTCTTGTTCAGGAGGCTCTCATGATCGTCGACAGTCACATCCACCTCTACGACCCGACTCGCCCTCAGGGGGTCCCCTGGCCGGATCCGAAGGATCAGATCTACCGCACAATTCTTCCCAGGGACTTCCTCGAGGTAGCCGCTTTGCCAGGCGTAAGCAATGCGATCATCGTCGAGGCAAGTCCGTGGCTCGACGACAATCAGTGGATCCTGGACACAATCGCCGATGAGGCTGCAATCCTCGGTTTCGTCGGCAATCTGGATCTTGGCTCCGAGGATTTCCCGATGTGGATCGAGCGTTTTACGGCCAATCCGCTTTTTCGGGGTATCCGCGCCCGGCGCATCGAAAACCGGAAGCTTATGGGCGAGCCTCATAGGACCCATCTGAAGGGACTGGCCTCTGCGGGTCTCAGCCTGGACATGCTTGTGCGATATCAGAGCCTGGACGACGTAGCGTCCCTTGCCCGGGCGGTCCCGGATCTACGCATTATCGTTGATCACCTGGGACATCCGCCTATAGATGGAGGGGAGCCTCCTGCAGCTTGGCGTGAGGGTATCCTCCGCTGCGCGGAGCACCCACAAGTATTCTGCAAGTTGTCGCGCATCACCGAAGCCACGGTGAGCTGGCCAGCTCCGACCGACCCTGCATTCTATCGGCCGACTCTCGAGCATCTGTGGGAGAGTTTCGGCTCCGCGAGGCTACTTTGGGGCAGCAATTGGCCGGTTGCCGAGAAGGCCGGTAATTACGCGACAACCCTATCGGTAGTCGAGGCTTTCCTCGCCGAGGTCGACCCGGCCGATCGCGAAGCGATCCTCTGGGCGACGAGCAAAGAAGCCTATCGTTGGAAGGAGCGAGATCTAACCTGAGAGTATCTGATAGCTATTTTTTTACATCGTATTTGATTATTATTTGACACAGTGAAACGTCACGCTTTCGTCCTCGCACTGTTTGTTTCGATCGGCACCTACGGCATCTGCGAGGCTCCCTGGTTTTCCGTGGGGGCCGATGGCAGGCTGGGCTCTGCCTTTGCAAAGGATCCCCGCTTTCCGGTTAAACCCCAGACCGACGTCGGTATAGCAGCCTCTCTGGAGTTTCTTCCTTTTGAATTTCTCGGACTGGGAGCCTCCCTTGGTTATCACTGGACCAAGGATTCCAACCTACAGGGGGGATTCCTCTACCGTGCCTACTCGGGTGCGGACCTCAGGATATTTCTCTCATCGCGATTCCTTACCATAATTGATGGTCAGGCGATTAGACTGCAGTTGGGAGCGAATGTGGGAGCCTTGATGCGGCTCGACCACTACGATCTGACAACGCTCTATTTCTTCTACTGGGGCCTCTTCCTCCATCCCTTCTTAGAGATGGGTTTCAGGGGGCTTCCTCTTCTTGCGGTCCAATTCGCTCTGCCCTTCGATTACTACTTTCGAAAGGATCTGGATGTGTCCACTGCGATCGGAGTGGGGGTGAATCTTCGACTCTATCCCCTCAGAAACAAATGGGATTGAAAGGTCACACTCAGCAAATTCTGCCATGGAAAGTGTTTTTCTGATGAGTTACTGGTACATTGGACTGAAGGCCATGGTCGGTAAAGTTTATATAAAGCTTCTAATCCTCCTTTCAATGCTTCTGCTTTTGGCGAGCTGCAACTTTGAAATCGACTACAAGCAGTACGCCCTGGTCTACGGCATAGCAGACTACAATCCCGCAGGAGCCGGTGGCCCGGATCTCACGTACACCAACGATGACGCGCTGGCCATGGGCGCCCTGTTCAGCGAGCAGGGATACGAGGTGACCGTTAGAACCGATTCCGACGCTACCTACGATCAGCTCATAGCGGACTTCGATTGGATCAAGAGCCAGGCCGGAAAGGATGATCTCTTTGTCTTCTACTTTTCAGGACACGGGAGCCTTCCCACTCCGGCAGGCGGGGGCGAGCCTCCGACGGGAGACGCCAACGACGAGGGAATTTTGCTGAACACCCTGGCCGGTACAAAGGACCTGTACGACGACGAGCTGGGTCAGCTCATCAAAAGTATCCCCAGCAGAAAGAAGATCGTCATCCTCGATGCCTGTAACTCAGGTGGTTTTATCGGGAACGAGCTCGAGACCGACAGCACCCCTCCGGAGTACGACGGCAGTCAGGAGGGCTTCGGCGAAGTGCTCAGCAAGGCCTTCAAGCTCTACACGAATTACAAAGACGGCAGCTACGACATCGATCCGCAAGACGCCCTGGTAATAAGCGCCTCCGGGGAGCAGGAGGTCGCCTTTGAATCCCCAGCGTTCTCCCACGGTGTTTTCACCTACTTCCTGCTCGACTCAGCGGACAGGGGCGATCACAACGGCGATGGGTACGTGACTGCTCTGGAAGCCTTCTTCTACACCAAGGAGCAGATCGAGAAGAAATGGAACGTGCGTTTCGAAGGCGCCTTCGAGCGGTTCTCACCCCACGTTTCGGGCGGGCCGGTCGATTTCGTGCTCTTCGAAGCCGACTAGTGCTTCTTGAGCTATCCTATCGCCGACTGATCCTAATCTTTCTTCAATTCCCGGGGTCTCCAGAGACGGGACAGGTAGATATAGGGAGTGTCGAGGGCGGCGATACCGATCTTGAGGACATACGTGGAGAGCATCACCTGCAACCAGGCGTTCGGAGGCATGGTTCCGAGCAGAGCGACAGTGCAGAATACAACGGTATCGATGAGCTGAGAGATCCAGGTGGAGCCGTTGTTCCTCAGCCAGAGGGGTTTCCACCTGCTTCGGATGAAGTCATACAGATAGGTATCCAGATTCTGTGAGATCAGATACGCGATCATCGATCCCGCAACGATCCGCGCCATGGGGGAAAAAATTGTCACAAGGGACTCATGGGCCCAATCCCAGCCGGCAGGTTCGAAGCCCAGAGTTACCAGGGAAGCCACCAGGGAGAGGATCGATGCCGTAAATCCGATCATCACGGCCTTCCGGGCTTCCCTGCCCCCGTAGTACTCCGATATGAGGTCTGTAGCCAGAAAGATGCAGGCATACAGGACGTTCCCTCCGGTAGCTCCGATCCCGAAGATGAGCACGGATTTGGTCACAAAGATGTTCATCAGAACGACCGAAGCGCAAATGTACCCGATAAGACCGGCTCTTCCAAAGATCTTGAAAACGACCAGTATCAGAAAAAGGCCGATAAGCGTCCAGGCCAAAAACAGGATCGTGTTCATCATAACTGCTGCAGCCTCTCCTGCGGCATTTTACATCAAGCAGGGCAGATGTGATACCGGGGTATCGTTAATCGTCGGAATTTGACGGGCCAGACCTGCTATGCTTACACTTTAGCTATGAATGCTCAGTCGATTCTTGTGCTCTATCTGGTTCTCTTTGCTATCCAGTTTCTCTGGGAGACCTTTCTCACCCTGCTGAACCAGCGACATGTCATCGCCCACAGAACCAGTCCCCCTTCCTTCGCCCTGACAATCATGGATCGGGAGACCTATGATCGCTCCGTGCAATACACGCTGACACGGAGCCGGTTCGGCCTTATCTCCGGCACGGCCTCTGCCGCTTTTCTTTTAGCTGTCATCCTGACGGGCTCGTTGGGATATCTGGAATCCGTTGTCCTACAGGCCAACGTCGGGATTTATACCCAGGGAGTGCTCTTTTTTTTCCTCGTCTCCCTCATCTTCGGAATCTTTTCCCTTCCCTTTTCTCTCTACAGGCAATTCGTCATCGAAGAGAAGTTCGGATTCAACAGAATGACACTGGGGCTCTTTGTAGTGGATATGCTCAAGGGAATGCTGGTATCCGTTGTGCTGATCACTCCCCTGCTCTATGCTCTTTTCTGGTTCATGGACAAGGCCGGAAGCTTCTGGTGGATCTACGCCTTTCTCGGCTTCAGCGTCTTTCAGGTGATCGTTCTGATCATCTACCCCACCCTGATTGCTCCCCTCTTCAACAAGTTCTCTCCGATGGAGGAGGGGTCTCTCCGAGAAAAGATCATCTCCCTTGCAGAGAAGCTGGACTTCAGGACCAGGGGGATCTTCGTTATGGATGGCAGCAAACGCTCCAGCCACAGCAACGCCTACTTCACGGGCATAGGCCGGGTAAAAAGAATCGTTCTCTTCGACACACTTGTTCAGTCTATGGAGGAGGAACAGATCACTTCAGTTCTGGCCCACGAGATCGGACATGAGAAGAAGCACCACGTGAGGAAGCACCTGGCCTTCTCCCTGGTGGCAACCCTCGTAGGATTCTGGATACTGAGTCTCCTGCTTCTCTACGATCCTTTCTTCCAGGCCTTCGGATTTGCAGGGTCCAGCTACCATGCCGTCGTCGTGCTATTAAGCTTCTGTGCCGCTCCCTTCACGTTCTATCTAAAACCCCTCATGGCCCTCTGGTCGCGGAAACACGAGTACGAGGCAGACCGATTCTCGGTAGAGGCTGTGGGCAGTGCCGAGGGTCTCAAGGGGGCTCTCACCCGATTGGGTCAGAAGAACCTGAGCAACCTGACTCCGCACCCGTGGTTCAGCTTCTATCACTACTCCCACCCGACACTTGCCGAGCGCCTCTCAGCAATGGAAGAGCATGCCAGGACGCTTTCCAACTAAAAAAGCTGGTGATTTTCTCATCGGCCTGGCCTATAATCTAACCTGGAGCATCTGATGCGGAAGAAAACGTGCGGGGCCCTCATCGGGATCGTCTTACTCACCCTTACCAGCTTCTATGCCTCTGGCGAGGTCATAGTCGGCACGAAGAAGGGGATCAGTATCAGCTCGGCCTACGCCATGGATTCACAGCCCGGCGTGGATCGAGAACCCATGCTGGGCTTCGACGGAGGCATCTTTACTGAAATCTCCCTCAGCCGGCGTTTCAGCCTGGAGACCGGACTGTTGTTTGCTCAGAGGGGCGTTCGGGAAACGGGTGATGATTATTCGTTCTCCTGGGTCGCCACCTATTTCGATATTCCCGTTCTGGCGAAAATCAAGTTCACGTTTCTCGACGGGCTCCTGAGAACCTCGATCCTGCTGGGGCCCCAGTTTTCTTTTGCACTGGGAAGCGAGTTTCACCAGGATCAGGCCGGTACGGGTGACCCCGGAGGTGAGCCGGAGGTGAACCCCTTTGACCTGGGCTTCGTGATAGGCGTCGAAGGGGGCCTGCGTTTGGCCGGCGCCTACTATCTCTTCCTCGATGTGCGCTACGTCCTGGGATTCCTGCCGGTAGTTGCCCCCGAGGATGCCGAAGGACAAAATCCTCGAAGCAGCATGTTCAGCATTCTCGCCGGTTTCGGATTTCGTCTCCTCTAACTTTCCTCTCCTCTAACAGAGCCAAGCCTTTCCCACACCCGGAACTCTCCTACACCTCGAATATGTGACGGGCGATGGGCATGCGTCTTCCGGTACCGAAGGCCCGGGATGATACCTTCAGAACCGGGGGCGCCTGTCTGCGCTTGAACTCGGCTTTGCCCACCATCCGAAGAACCTGGCTTACCACATCTTGGGAGAGTCCCCTTGCCACGATCTCATCCAGCGTAAGGTTCTCCAGAAGATAGAGAGACAGAACTCTGTCGAGCGTGTCGTAGGGCGGCAGGCTGTCCTCATCCCTCTGATCGGGCCGCAATTCCGCAGAAGGCGGTTTTTCGAGCACGCTTTCCGGGATGACCTCCCCTCTGCTATTGATGTGACGCGCCAGCTCATAAACCTCGGTCTTGAAGAGATCGCCGATTACCGCTATGCCTCCATTCATGTCTCCGTAGAGGGTGCAGTAGCCTGTAGCCAGCTCCGATTTGTTGCCCGTTGCCAAAAGCAGAGATCCGAACTTGTTCGAGTAGGCCATCAGGAGGCATCCCCTGATCCGGGCCTGGAGGTTCTCCTCGGTGATATCGGGATCCCTTCCCTGGAACACAGGCTCAAGGGAGGAGAGAAAGGAACCGAATATCTCTTCGATGGGAAGCGTGTCGAGATGAATTCCCAGGCGGCTGGCCAGCTTGGAGGCGTCGTCCAGGCTTCCCTCTGATGAGTATCGCGAAGGCAGGGCAAAGGCCCTGACGTTTTCCGATCCAACAGCATCAACGGCCAGGGCGGCTGTCAGGCTCGAGTCGATTCCGCCTGAAAGACCCAAATGCACCCTTTCGAAGCCGCATTTTACCAGATAGTCCCGCAGACCCAGGACCAGGGCCGCCTCGATTTCCGCGTAACGGTCCTGGGACAACTCGATCGGCGCGCCCTCCGCCTGAGTGTCGACCACCACCAGATCTTCCTCGAAGGCCCTGCCCAGAGCGATCAGCCGCCCCTCTTTAGAGGTCACCATAGACCGGCCGTCGAAAATAAGGTTATCGTTTCCCCCCACAAGGTTTGAGTATATCACGGGCACGCCAGAGGACTTTCCTATCTGCTCGAGCAGGGCAAGACGGATCTGAGGTTTTCCCGAGCAAAAGGGGGACGCCGAAGGGGCAAGAATAATACTGGCTCCCCCATCCAGCAGATCCTTCACGGGATCTACGGGATACCGCACGCCGGCAACGGGCGTGTTTTCCCACCAGATATCCTCACAGATCGCTATTCCAAGTCGTTCTCCTCTGAAGGAGACGATGCTCCGCTGGCTGGCAGGTTCGAAGTATCGGGCTTCGTCAAAAACGTCATAGGTGGGCAGGAGCGTTTTGGCCTGGGTGTGCAGCATCTCTCCGGCCTCTATCAGAGATGCCACATTCCTCACGTTCTTCCCCGAACCGCTACGGTTTTTGTCCATGTAGCCCAGCACGATTCCGATTCCTTTCGGGGCGGAGTGCTGGATTCTCCTGACCTGCTTCAGGTTTTCGTCTACAAAGGGCTCGTAATCGAGAAGGTCTAACGGCGGGTACCCGCAGAGGCACATCTCGGGAAAAAGAACCAGATCGGCTCCCTTCTCGGAGGCCCTCCCGACGTAGGATAGAATTTTATCGGCGTTCCGTTCAAAGTCTCCAACTACTGTATTGATCTGAGCTATGGCGACGATCACCTCGATTCATCCTCCCTCAAGTTATGCAATTATAGAGCAAAACCTTGTTTTTATCGAAAGATTTTGCGAAGTAATTGTCAAATCGTTGGCTGCATATAGAAAACAGATTAACATGTTTGGGTTGTGGGAGCAGCCAACGATAAAGATACTATACCACGATTTTGATTGGCATTTGACAATAATTCCACTTACAAGTTTAATACACATGTGATCACCCCAAGATCGAGATGGATTCTGATCCTTTTATTTCTGCTCCTTCCGACCCTCCTGCCTGCGTGGGATATCGGGCCTCTGCAGTTTCCCGTTTTCATTCCAGCAAACGGATACCTCTCGGAAACCGGCTTTCCCATAGCAATCAGAAACCTGGACTTCAATTTTGTCCGCTACGTTGGAATCTCCACAACACTTCTCATGTACAATATCCAGGGGTTGGGTGTCTCCGGGCTGGCCTCTGACAAACCGATCATAGGACCGACCTACACCCTGTTGGGCAATCTCTGCCTGAAGGTGATGATTCCGATCCAGTCTTTTCTTATAACCTTCAAGGGTGGTGGATTTGTCTTCTTTAACGTGAGTCCCTTTCTCATGTCAGGAAATCTTGCAGAAGCCATTGCAGAAAAAGAGGGCTGGGACGATGCTGTGGTGGACATGAGTTTCGACAACGTTCCGGGATTCGGTTGGGTTGCCGGCGGATCTCTAACCTACTACATCATCAAGGAGTTGGCCGGGATTTTTCTCGAGGTTCTCTACTATGACGGAGAGGCGCCTCTGAACCTGAAGGGAACAGTCACGGGAATCAAGGGGGGCATTATCGAAGCTAACAAGGAGCACCGCTCATACTCGGATGTCAAGATAGACTTTTCCGGATTCGAGATCACACTGGGCATCACCCTCTCCCTCTAACCCTCACAACAGCAGTAACCTTGGGTTGCCAGATTCGGCTGTTGTTATTACACTGGACAGCAAAATGAGCAGAGCCGCCTTCATTTCCGATATAGACACTCCACTGGGAAACTCACTGGCTCGACTCTACCTTCAAGACCAAAACCACGTCTTCGCCACCTACAGTGGTGAGCTGGATGAAGAAGGTGAGCAGGATCTCGAGGCTCTGAAAGCGACCGCCGGTGAAGCCCTTCTTGTCGATAAATGGAACCGGGGCTCCCCTATCAGTGCAAAGAACATGTTCCTCCAGGCCTTAAACCATTTCGGCTCGCTGGATGAAGTCGTTCTCCTGGGAAATCCATCCCTCTCTGCTCCGCCGCTTCATGAGATTGCTTTCGAAACAATAGATCGAACGGTAGATGAGTGGATAAAGGGAAACCTCTTTCTCTTAAAGAACGTATTAGCCCAATACTTGGAGAAGCAAGGCGGATTATTGGCTCTGGTCAACCTGAGAAGCTCCAAGCCTGCATCCCCCCTCGAGGAGGCTCTGCAACGGAGCTTTTTGGGCCTGGTTCACTCTCTCATAACCTCATACGGAGACAGAGGCATCAACGTAATCGCCTTTGAATCGACTTCAGAAAAGGCCGAAGAATACGCGGGCTTTATATACCGGAATCTCTCCGACAGTGGAAGCAGAAGCGCAGGGCGTTGGCTCAGACATCGCAAGGGTCTGTTCTCTGCTTAAGAAAGCTGTGCTTAAGAAAGCTGTGCATAAGAATGCTTGGCTTAGGAAAGCTGAATGCATATCCTCTCTGTGCTGTCCACATCACTCAGCCCGACCCCTTCGGTCCCTTTCCAGAGTGCCATGACCCTGTCGTAGTCTTTTGCCTGCATCGGCTCTATCTTCATAATCCCGGGTCTCCATTTCATTCGAAGTCTTCGGGGTAAAACGGCTGGGTCAGCTCTTCAATCCGTAGGTCTCAAAGATCTCTCTGAGATTTTGGTAAACCCACTCTCTGCACACGCCGTATCGCTTGAGAGAGTAGTCGTGAGTGCTCTTGTACTCTCTCTGCTTTTGAACCTCCTGCTCCAGGCGGCTTACGAACTCGGAGCTCAGGGGAATGTCCAACTGCCTGTATATGCTCTCCACCACCTCTCTAGGATTGCTTACCAGTTGCTCATATTTAAAGACGGTTAGATGAGAATCGCTGAAGAGATGCCTGTTGTTGTGAAAGTGCTTGTAGTAGTCCACACCCAACCGTATCCACTCCCGCGTAAGCTCCGAGTCTTCCGCGATGTCTGGTGAATGTTTTTTCCAGAACGAGGTAAACATACTGGCAAACGACGGAAGCACATCGTAGGGGCTTCGAACCAGATAGACCATGTTGACATCCGGAAACACCTCGTGCATGATTTTGACCCGTCCACTCAGAAGAACGCTCTTCAGGAGAAACGTCCGGCCCCTGCCCTGGGTGTAGAGAAACCGTTTGACGCTGCTTCTGTAGTACCTCACAAGGGCCCTGCGCTTCCGCTCCGTTAGGCTATCCGCAAACCTCATGGAGGGAACTTCCCGGAAGTAGGGATACACACCGTACATGGCAGGCGAGGCGTAGAGAAAGAAGAACAACGCCTCATCCTCCTCGGGTTCGTTGAACCCGACCTTGTGTATACCTTCCCAACGCACAAATCCCTTCTCAAAGGCCCGATCGATGAGCCTCTTCAGAGGACCCCCCAGAGAGCGGTCCACGGGGGCGAGAAAATCCATGAGCCTGGTCATGGAGATGGACGAGAGAAGGACATGGCGAAGCTTGAAGGAGGCGAATCGCTCCTCATCCAGAGAGATCAATCGGTGAAGGAAGGTTGTACCGGAACGAGGATTGGCTGAAATGATGAGGGGAGCTCTGATCCGGATGGATCGATACCCGGGAAAAAGTATTTCATCCAAAAACCGGGTAAAGACATTGATGAGATAGATAGCGCTGATGGCCAAGAAGGCGAGAGTGCCAAATACAATGCGTTTCTTGGACCTCCAGCTCGGCGAGAACATGGCCTTCAGGCAGCGATACAGAGTCGAGAGATCCACCGAAATCACTTTTAGTCTGCTCCTCTACTTGTGCGCTCCGCTAGCGAAATACGATCGAGTAATCCAAGGGTTGATCCAGTAGGAGAACCCTGATAAGGGGAATACGAAAGAGAACGCTGTTGCCCGCCACCTGTCCTCCCGTTTGCGACAGGATTTTCCCTTTCACATTCACCTCGATCTCGATGAATGAAGCGATAAGGCTCGGAGGCCCATCCTCACCGAGCATGAACTCGATCATCTCCAGATACTCCTCCTCGCTGGTGTGCTCGTTTTGCTCAGGGCCAAAGGTCTCGAAGAGCGGATTGTCCCTCAGAGCGAGAAATTCAGAGATGTTATTAAAGTTCTGCCTGTCTATATGCACGGTGATCGTGTTTGTATCGCCCCTGCGGTCAAAGGAAATCACATCTGCCGCGGCCAATTCCATCTGGTTTTTGAAGACCTCTTCCACGTCCCGAAAGATAACCGAACCTTCCAACACCCTGGGATTGGGAGAATCGAGGGCTACAAGTTGAACACTCTGGTTTTTATCGAAGGCCTCTCTCATTCTCTCCGTGTCGAAGATCCTTCCATCAGCAGCAATGGTGCTGCCCTCCTCCAGGCTCGCCATGTCCAGCAGAGCATCGAAGTAGAACGGTTCGAGCTCGATCCGAAAGCTCGCCGCACCTGATCCGTCGACTTCAACGGTGGCCTTCTGTTTTATGGCACAGGTGGAGAGGGACAGAGCCGTAGCGGATAGAACCGCTATGAAAAACAAAAGATATCTTCTCACAACTTCCATGAATATACCCCATTGTAGAAAAAACATCAGAAATTGCATAAGCCCCGGATTCGTGCCGCGAAAAACTACCTGAGCATCATCGCTTCCTTTCGCCCTCCATTTTCCTTTTTTCTATTATATGAGTAATTTAATAAAGTACTTCTATGAAACGAGGCAAACCTTTCGTCATTACCGTGCTATCTCTATCGATTCTCTTCGGCTGCGGCAACAGTCAGAATACA
>SDBV01007048.1_pt1 | contig 15432 bp, 8 predicted proteins | sample 2277081 | NCBI WGS metagenome assembly SDBV01 (sample SAMN10402039, study PRJNA504765) | marine sediment metagenome | isolation source: marine sediment core GS10_PC15, 223 cmbsf | place: Arctic Ocean: Southern Knipovich Ridge | collected 2010
TTTGCTTATACGCATGCACTTTCTCTTGCCAGCCCGATCCATATACAAGATCAGCGGAAAAGGGCACCTCACCCTGACCGCTTGCAAGACTTGCCAGATTCGCCTTCAATCTGCCGATTTGATCTTTTTGGGTTTGCTCATTGTCGTCGTCGCGAAACATTCCCGGCATAAGCGGAGAGTCGGCTTTCTCATCCGGACTCAGTTGGGCCCACTGTGAATATTCATCGAGTATATCTTCGATATCGCCGCCGTATGCGGCTTTGTAATGGGCGGTCGCGCGGTCCTGATGGATTTTTTCAAAAACAACCCAGCCCAAACCGGCCCCGCCGATCACGATAAGAACCGATAACCAAATAATACATCGTTTATTCATAGCTACTCATACCAAATTATAAATCAAAAGTCGGTCTATTTGCCAAAAAACACATATTTCGCGCAAAACACACTCACGCATCTAAAACTTAAGAAACAAAACCCCCATGGTCAAACCACACACCCAAAAAATAAACACCAATGGCGATTATAGGACCTGAAAAATAAGGAAGAGGGGCCGATCATGCCTGAAAGGCACTATCTGAGGTGCTAAATGGTTGATGAAATTGAAATTTGGATTTGCTTTATAAGCAGTGTCAGGTCATCGATATCGATCTTGCCATCCATATTGATATCACCAGTAAGATAACCACCATCAAGGTCGATATCCTTACCTTTCCTGCCTAACAGTATCATTGCATCATGGGGATCGATCTTACCGTCTGTATTAAGATCGTACCACCAAACCCGATCGCCTTCATTCGGCTCTGCTGCTTGCCATGCAATGCCGTAACGCTCTACAGCTTTGCTGTCGTCACTTTCTTCTGCAATAACGACGATCTCATAGCTGGTATAATTGGGGTCCGCAGGGCAGTATATGTGCTCGACGTTATCATTTTTGCTGTCGCTATGATCGATCATATACCCGCTATTCGGGTCATTTGTATCGACGGCCCAAAGTTCGATCCGCAGATCGCTGTCGAGTTTGGTTTGCGCCTCAAACGGATATACATCGCCGTAATGCCGGTTCCATACCAGGGTCGCGGTAATGAACTGTCCTTCCGGCTCGGCGACATCGATCTTATAAACATTTTCGCTGCTTCCGTTTTTGTCAACCGTATTATTGTCCCAGCCGATATTTTCCACCTTACCGGCTCCCTGCTTGCCCGCTATGAGATGGTCGTATGCACCGGCGGCATTTATCGCCCCTGCTCCTTGTACATGGTCCAGCACTGCCGTATGGTCATCGTCTTTGGTAGCCTTGCCCTTATGCCAGTAGGCAAGTTTCGTCGCAGAGTTCATCAGTATCGCTTTCATAACACAGTTGCTTCCGGCACCGGTTGCCGCCTCGGCCAGTTCCGGTTGCTGATTTGCTTTTTGTATGAGCAGGCTAACCGTTCCTGCCACAACGGGTGTAGCGAAACTGGTCCAATCGCCGGTTTCAGCGTATCCGTCTGTGTTGGACGCCTCCGGTGTAATGCAGTTGCCCGGTGCTACGAGGTCGGGTTTGCAGCGGTTATCATCCGTCGGGCCGCCGCTGGAATGTTTGCTGCTGGCAAGCGAGAAAATGTTCAAACTGTCCGCGACCTCATCGCTGTTTATTGAGTCGATCACACCTACGCCGATGATGTTGGCCCCGGCCCCAGGGTACAGCGTAGGGTCATAGACATTGGTCCCGTTGCCGATCCCGGCTATAACTATAAGGCCGTCGCGCTGGGCCATTCGCTCCAGACCGCGTGTCCACCAATCGCTGAATATCTCGCCCATGCTCAGCATTAGCACATCTGTGTTCGGGTCCACGGCGGGGTATACATAATTGCTTAAAAAACTCTGAAATTCATAAACGGTCAGATCGGCATCCGGTGCTGCGCCCTCATAATGGAAGTTGCCAAGATCGGGATGAAAACCGTTCGGGTCGCTGCCTGCAAGTATCCCGCCGATCGCCGTAGCGTGGCTGGATATATTCTCAGCGTCGAATAGAGGATCGCTGTCGCCGGCGAAAGTGATATTGCTATTAGCAAGGCAGTCGTGTGTGACATTTATGCGGTAATCGTTCTGGGGTTGATCGTCGAGATATGTAAGGCTGCGGCAGATGGTTGCGATCTTAGTTCCGGCGCCGGTTAAGGTCGGATCGTTTTCGCGAAGCTCGTATGTACCGGAGTAGTACAGTGAAGCCGGCTGATAGAGTCCGGCGCTATCGTCAGCGGCCAAACTGCGCACACAAGGCAGTACCAGCATCGCGATAGCCAACGCTGACAGCAGGGCGTTCACTCTAATTTTTTTGTCACTAAGATCCAATATCATTCCACGCAATAGTAACATATATTTTTTAGCCACATAATAGGCCGAAAACTATCTATAGACAGGCATTAATTATACCAGAATAATCGGCTAAAATCAAGGCTTTGATTAGCAAAACCGCCCCAAATATCGAAAAACCCCCTTTTTGGGCGTTATTATGAGTTTATCCGGTTACTCGACTTCCAGGTCGTCGAAGTACTTTGTCCCCGAAGACATACTCCACAGCCCGACAGTACCCTTGGTCAATCGACCGGCGTTTGCGTCTTGGCATTCTATCTGCCAGTTGACCGGCTCGGCCGTGCCGTCCTGCCATATCTTTACGCGGATCTCGGTCTGTGTGCCAGCGTCTATAACCTCGATCACGAACCTGTACCAGGTATTGGCCAGTGGCTTTACTCCACTGCTGGTATTGCCGGATGTGATGGACGTTCCATGCGGCGAGATGTGGAACGATCCCGACCCATATCGCCTCAGCCGGTAATATTTATCCGAGTTAGGAAAATCACTGAAAAACGTCAGACCGATACCGGCTCCGGAACTGGCTATCATCATCCGTCCCCGGTATTGGTAATCCGACCAATCTGCACTCTGACCGGCAACGTAATGAGAGTGAATGTTCGTCGATGATGAGCTGGTCCCGAATGCCTTATTGCCGCTTACATCCATTACCTTAAATAAACTGTCATCTTGCGTACGACTATTGCCCGATTTAGTATCGAACCAGCCCAGCGGGTTATCGCCAGCTTGGTATGCGTTGAAGTCTTCGCTGTATATCGTGGTGCTGATAGTCGTAGTAAATGTAAGGTCCGCCGATACCGTTTCATTGCTGCTGCCGTCGGTGCATGTTATCTGGTAGTGATAGAGCGTACCTTGCAGAAGATTCGTAAGCGTAATACTGTGATCGGTTTGCATGCCGCCGCTGGTGTTTCCGTTTTCGTATGCGGTAGTTGGCCCGCAAGCTGTGCTGGACGTTGCCGGTTCGTCTGTTGTAAATGTTATTATCGCACTGCTGCCGGATGGCGCGGCCTGGATATTAGTGACCACCGGCGCCGTTGTGTCGGGTGTGGTGGTCGTGAAGGTAAGGTCGCTTGTCTCTGCGCTGTTACCGCTGGCGTCTTGAGAAGTAACCTTGTAGTGGTATATGGTACTCGCTGTAAGAGATGTCAATGTGATGCTGTGGTTGGTAACGAGGGAGCCGGTGCTGACGCTACCGTTTTCGTAGGCTGCGCTCGGTCCGAAAGCAACGCTACTCGTTGCCGGCTCATCTGTGGTCCATGTTACAGTTGCGGTAGTGTCGCCGGATGTTGTCTGAACATTGCCGATAATCGGGTCAGTGGTATCAGGGGTGACTACCTTGGGCACTACCTGCAGGTCATCGAAATACTTTGTTCCGGAATACATACTCCACAGCCCGACGGTACCTTCGGTTAATCTGCCGGCATTTGCATCTTGACATTCTATCTGCCAATCTACCGGCTCGGTTGCACCGTCCTGCCATATCTTTGCCCGGATCTCGGTTTGCGTATCGGCATTTTCAACTTCGATCACAAATCTGTACCAGATATTGGCCTGTGGTTTGACGCCGCTGCTGGTATTGCCGGATGTGATGTTTGTTCCGTGCGGTGAGATATGGAACGAACCCGATCTGTATCTCCTCAGTCGGTAATATTTATCCGAATTGGGAAAATCACTGAAGAACGTCAATCCGATACCGGCTCTTGAACTTGTTATCTTCACTCTGCCGCTATATTGATAATCCGTCCATTCAAGGCTTTGCCCGACGACGTAATGAGAGTGGATATTTTTCAATGACGAGCTTGTCCCGAATGCCATGCTATCGCCCGCATTCATTATCTTGAACAAACTGTCGTCTTGCTGGAGACTATTGCCCGATCTGGTGTCGAACCATCCCGGCGGATCGGCTCCGGTCTGATACGCTTCGAATCCGTCACTGAAAGCAGCGACGGTGGAAACGGTTGTAAATACAAGATCCGCTGATTGTGACGCATTGCCGCTCTCGTCGGTAGTTGTCACCATGAAGTGATATGTCGTGCCGGACAAAAGATTGTTCAGCGTAACGCTGTGGTTGGTTAAAAGTGTATCGTTACTGACAGATCCGTTTTCGTAGGCTGTCGTCGGCCCGCAAGCTACACTGCACATAGCCGGTTCGTCCGTTGTAAATGTAATTTGCGCGGAGGTTTCGGTGGGCACCGCCTGGATATTGCCGATTATCGGCGGCGTAGTATCAATTTCGGGTATATTCGTGAGCATAACAGATGTCATCGCATATCCCGCTGCTCCGCCGAAAGAATCGTCATGTTCGGCGATCACCGAGAAGCTCCCATCACTGGCTGTTATACCCGTCCACCTTGCCACATGACCGTTTACCGTATTTGCCCCGAAACCAACCGATACGGAATCTTCGCTGTTTACAACCACCCCGTCGCTGGAAGCCTGAGTGTAAGTATCGGCATCCCATAATCTAAGCATACTCACGCGGTTGGCAAAGCCCGCCTGTCCGTTGTTGTAGGTCATCGCCAATTCGTATTCCTTTGCGGGATCGAGATTATCGAATGTTATCATGAAATAGTCATCCGGAGCGACGAATTCATAGCCGCCGGTCCCGTCTACGATACCTCCGAATATTATCCCCGCATCAGTCAGAGAGTTTGAGTCGGTCCCTTCGCCGATCGGGGTTTCAATGTCCATGATAACATTTATCGTTACGTCAAGGTCTATGCCCGTGTCAAAATCTTTCAATGTCCAATTGACATAAGGATGAATTGCCGGAGGTATATAATCCGGCTCATAAGGTTCCGGGACGATCGCCGTAACATTGGCATGATTATTGTCACCTGCCTGCGCGTTAAGGTCGACGTAGGCTGCAAAAAGTTCCGGCGGTGGGAACCAGTTATCTTCCGGAACGATCGGCGCGGCGGTATTGAAGAAATAATCTATGTAGCAGTCAAAATCAGGCGACCCTGACCCGATCGCATTGCCGGCAAATGGCCCGACCGAATTAACCGTCATCGGATAAGTGAAACTAATACTTTCGGTCCATGTAACGCCGTCATGAGAGTACCACTGTGTCCACACATCGCCCTCTCGCCTGACTCGCATATAGATCGGATTGGCGTATGGATTGACATCAGGGATCACATTGTTCCTTTTCACCGATACCGAAAAGCCCCTGAATCTCGCGACAAAATTCCTTACCTTTCCACTGTTACGATAGAAATCGAAACGCAGGTACTCGCCCGGATCTTGCTCGATAATAATGCCTTCGATCTGGTATGTCTTAGCAAGATCCGATTCGAATTTAACTTCCACCTCGAAATCAACGTCAAGTGCCTCCTGCATTATTCTCGCTGAGTTGTTCCCTGTGGTCCATACGTCATGACCTGTACCGCCGGGCACAGATAGCCTCAACTGTGCGTCCTTAGTATCCGTTCCGACAAGTTCATAGCTGCAGTCGTTGACCGGATTATGAAATGTCCATGTGTTCGGGTCAAGATTTGTGGAATTGAAGTCATCTGAAATGACCCCGGAAATATCGGGCCCGGTAGTCAGGAAGGTCATGTCATTGGAACTCGAAGTAACACCATCAGTGTCAACGGAGGTTATTTTGAAATGATACAAAGTATTCGGCAAAAGATCGGTTAAAGTCATACCGTGCGAATTTACATCTGCCCCGTCAGATACATTGTCCGTGTAATTGCTCGATGTCCCGTATTCGACAAGACTATCCGAAGCCAGTTCGGTGTACCAGCTTATCGTCGCGGTCGTATCGGTTACATCGACGGTTACATTTTGCATTCCGATCGGAGTGATCTCAACTTCACCAAAACTGGCGTCGGCGTAATGAGCGATAAGCAGCAGAGAACCTGCCGCCGGCTCTGCCTCTTGCGCCTCTCCGACGATATCCCAGTTTGCGGGCTCGGCCTGTCCCTGCTCCCAGACCTTCATGCTGTAGAGATCCCCCTGGCCTGCCATTGTTTCGACGCGGGCCCGGAGCATATATGTTGTACCGTAGCTCAGCGTTCTGACCTCACTGCCGAGTATGGCATTATGATTTCCGACTATCTCCAGCAGATCTCTGCGGAACCATGTTACCGCTCCGAGCGGGAACCAGCCCGTCTTAGGCTGCCAGCCGGACAAGGGACTGTCAGTGTGACCGTTCCAACGAAGAAGCACCCCAACGCCGCCGCTGTAGCTCATTCCATATATTGTTATTGGTACGAGCACCTCATAGTCGGTCCAGGCAACATCGCCAATAGCAACAAGACGGTCATAACCGCGTACAGCGGTCAGAACATTATTGCCCTCCAGTAACCACGCGCCATCGACAATCTGCGCCACTTCTGATATCTTCGTGACGTTACCCCAATCGGCGACAAACGGAAGCGGCCAGACATTTGAACTGTCATAACTTACATTTACCTGCTGGACGGTTTGCTCGGATGCATTGTCGGTAGCGGTGATCAGCACTATGTTAGTGCCATCTGTCAGGTCGTCGCAGAGGATATCTACATTGAAATCGCCACTTTCGGTCAGGCGTCTGGTGTCAGGTCCCATTGACAAGTCAATTTGCGTACCGCCGTTTAGCGTATAGGAAAGCGAACTTATCGAATTGGGGCCGGAGGCGTTGCCGAAGATGTTGATATATTCCTGTGGCTTGCCGATATGGCCGAAATTCTGATCCAAACCGTACCAGACGTCAATGACCGGTTGGGCGTAAATCGACAGGGTGATAAGCGAAACGAATAACACGACACTGCCGATGATCCTGCGATTGCTTGTACTTGACATTATAGTCCTCTCCTTCAAATCAGCCCTAAGGCCATAGCCAAAAATTCGATTCATTCATTAACAGACAGATCAGTTAATCGTAATAAGTGCCTGCCCTACAATGAGTTAAGTTGTCGCCAAACCCCCAATTTATAGTTGTGCAATAACGAGTAATGCCGAAAGTTTAGTACTTTAGGGTAGTACCCGAAAGCGGGAAAGTCCTGATTTAGCTATGCTGAAATCCTTACCGCATAGTCAAGGGCCAGGAGAGGGCGTTTTTTTGGGTGTTTAAGATGTTTTTGTTTTGCATGGGGTGTTTGTTGCTGGTATTATGCGATGTTGAAAGTTGCGGGAAAGTTTGCATGTATTTTGGTGCACAAATATTTATAATGCCATGTAACCATTTTGTTCGCAACGGTTTAACGACAGTGCCTGCTGGTTCATAACTGGTGGATAAGTCGGGTAATAGAGAATAATTATATATGGAGAGGTGTCCGAGTGGCTTAAGGAGCAGCCTTGGAAAGGCTGTGTAGGGCTTGTCTCTACCGCGGGTTCGAATCCCGCCTTCTCCGGTATGTTTGACAGTGACGCTACAAGTTCTTGTACTTCAGGGACTTGTAGTGTTTTCTCAATTTTTGACTGCCCCATTGCCCTCATTATCGTACTTGTCAACCAGCCGGGCAAGGTTCAAATAGACACTATCCAGATCAAATGAATCTTCGGAAGCAACCCTGCCCTCCTGAAGTCGCTTACATACTTCAAGCAGATCCATGATTATTCATCCTTATAGATTGACAACTATATTGTTAAATTTTGCCTCAGGATGAAAGCTTATACTTAAAACCCATACCGCGCAGTTCATCTTTGACTTCGGCGTAGAGATCGACATACTCATGGCATGGCTCAGCGGTATCCATATCGTAGCAATCCTGATATCTCTTGCCCGTTGGAGCATTATCAATATTATCTTCGTATATCGTGAGCAGTTCCTTGACCAACTCGTTGGCGTCAGTGCGTTTCATGCCTGCGGATGCCTCGATAAGTTCGGCGGAACCTAACATCTCCATAGGAGTGATGTGGTCTCTCAGGATCGCTCTGGCGGGATGACAGGCCTGCATGGAGACGCCGGAAGAGGTGACAGTGGCGACATAAGCAGCGGCTTCATAGAAGTATTGCTTTGTCATAGGTCCGGCAGCACAGTAGGGATCCATCCACACGAGTTCTTTGGTATTTCGACTGATGGCCTGGCTGCTTACAGCGACGGGCCAGAGTACATCGCGGCAGGTTGTGCAGCTTTTTGTGATGTGGAATGGGAAGAGCAGGTGATAGTCGCAATTAAAAATGAGCCTGCCTATCAGAGCGTAGGCGACGTTAACTACGGCAACTTCCGCCGGTCCACCGGCATATCCGCCGACCAGTGGCGCACCTTCATTGCCGATATTTACGCCCCGACTGGATAAATATGCGGCTTTGTTCAGGCTGTCTGTGCTGACCTTCATTTCGGCCTTGGCCCCGACGAGCCAGCCGTCGGAGTTTCGCAATCCGAATTGCGACTCGCTGGCGGCGATCGTAGCCAGTTCTGATCCTGAGGCAGCGATACAATTTCCGATAGCAAGACCGGGCCTGCCTGCCTGGCGCAATGCCTCACGGGCCGTCTTTACCGCGCGGATGGCAGCTAAGACTTCCGAGGGGGTATTGCCCTTTATTGTATGACCGTCGATCGTCTCAAGGGCTGCGATGCTTACCGAATTGACCTGTTTTATCTGAGAGTAACCCTTGGCGAGGTTGAACAATATGCGCTCATCAGTAACTGTAATTCCGGCCCCAAGGTGATACCACGGTGCCAGGTTGTTGTCGGGTTTTTGCGGCATCCAGGTAAAGCGGTCCGGATCTTCGCCCATCGTGCAGCTTCCCGGTGCGTCGGCTACCGCTTGCAACACTTCATCTTTGCTGAACTTTATGAGCCTTGCGGTATCGGGACAATAGACGCCGGCTTCAACGACGAACTCGATGGCAGCCTGATATGTCCGGTCCGCCAGATCGTCATCTGAGGGCACAGGGTTTTGGGGGTCATATACTATGTTGTACTTTTCACAGAGCTTGTGCGCGGTTGCGTATACCACGTCGAGGTCGAAAGACTCGGCGCTGATCCTGGGGCCGTTCTCGGCTCGACGATAAATTTCCAAAAGACCTATCATTTTAAAATCTTTCTGTCAAAAAATCTTTTTCGATAATTACTTTTCAACTGCTTTGAGGCATTGCTCCAGGATGCTCAAAGCTTCATCCATCTGCTGTTTTGTTATCGTTAATGGAGGCGTCAGCGTGATGATGTTACCCATCGTTACCTTGAAACTGAGGCCTTTAGTCAGGGCATCGTACATTACCTCCTCAGCCGCATCTGCAGCCGGCTCCTTTGTCTCTCTGTCTTTGACTAATTCCATTCCCATCAAAAGCCCCAAACCTCTAACCGCCCCGATAATTTCATACCGTTCCATCATCCTGTTCATTCGGTCAAGTGCATATTTTCCCATCTTCTCGGCATTTTGAACGAGTTTTTCTTCTTCAATATATTCAATTGCCGCAAGGGCTGCCGCGGCGGCTACCGGGTTTTTTTCATGCGTATAATGGCCGAGAGCACATTTCTGTGCGATATCCAGTTCCTTCTTCACTATAAGGGCAGCCAAAGGAAATATCCCGCCCCCCAACCCTTTACCGATAACCAGCATATCAGGCTCGACGTTAAAGTTTTGACAGGTAAACATTTTACCCGTTCGTCCCAGGCAGTGGGGGATCTCATCGAGTATCAAAAGCGTGCCATACCTGTCACAGGCTTTTCGGATCTTCTCCCAGTACCCGATCGGCGGAATTACAGAAGTACTGCGAACCGTTTCTGCGATCACCGCCGAAACATCGCCTTCCTTTTTCAAAACATATTCCACATAGTCTGCGCATTCCAGATCGCAGTTCTCAGGACATTTCTTCCACAAACAGCGGTAGCAATCCGGCGGCGGCACATGCTCGGTGCCCGGAAGTAACGGGCCTATATCTTTACGAAAGGTCGCTTCACCTCCGATTGAAATAGCGTCAAGAGAAGCGCCGTGAAACGAGTCCCACATGGAAATGGTCTTAAATCTGCCGGTTGCTATCCGTGCAAGCTTAAGTGCCATTCCAATCGCCGCCGTGCCCGCAGGAGCAAACAGCAGCTTGCTTAAAGTCCCACCGGCTAATTGACCTAATTTCTCAGCAAGCTTAATAGCCGGGATATTAGTATAACGACGTGTGCAAAAAGACAACTTCTCCATCTGGTTATTGATCGCCTCAATTACTCGGCGATTTGCAAATCCAACCTGATGAACATTGTTGCCGTGAAAGTCCATATAGCGTCGGCCTTGTGAATCCTCCAGATAAATTCCTTCGCAGGAGGTCAGTACATTCAAGCAAGGTGTCGAAAGTGACTGGTGCAAAAAACATTCAGCATCCAACTCAAGCCATTTTTGGGTTTGGGTATCTATGTTATTTTCGGCCCATATCTTTCGCTTTGGCGAAATATTCAAATCACCCTCGGACTGAAAATCTTCATGTTTATTTTTTTCTTGCTCCATAGTAATACTCCGCCAAATTAAGTTGTCGCATGACAATCACTTTTCGATAGAATTTTTGATATGTTCAGGTTCTCTGTCCTCCAAAAGGGCCATCACTCCCGCCAGGGTATCACGCTCGAGGCGAATCCACGCCTCTTGGGTGTAATAGGCCAGATGTGGACTAACAATAACATTATCCATTCCCAACAAAGGGTTATCCGGCTGGAGCGGTTCATCCGGAAAAACATCAAATCCTGCACCTGCGATCCGACCTTGCTCCAGAGCTTCGATTAACGCCGGCTTGTTGATGATAGCGCCTCGCGAAACGTCGATAAGAAATACGTTCGTCTTCATCATCGCAAATTCTTCCCGGCCGATCATTCCATCTGTTTCGTCTGTTAATACGCATAGCGGTGCTATAAAATCGGAGCACGACAACAATTCATTCAAAGTGACAAAACTGAGGTCATCCCATCCTGTTGGGTTTTGATCGACATAGGGGTCATAAGCGACGATTTTCATGCCGAAGCCCTGGCAGCGCCGGGCCATCGCCGTCCCGATACGACCCAGACCGATTATGCCTATAGTCTTACCTTTAATATCGACACCCTGATATTTTGGTTCGGGCCACATCCAGCCTTTTTGTTTCATCGTATTGTTTAAAAGAACCAGCTTTCGCGCCAAGGCTATCAGCAACGCGAAACAGTGATCCGCCACTGTATCCGAGCCGTAATCAGGGCAGTGTACCACCGGGATTCCCCTTTCGGTAGCCGCCGCGACGTCTATACTGTCAACACCGACACCATACTTGACGATACCTTTGAGCTGTTTAGCAGCGCCAATAACCCGTGCTGTAATCGGCTCGTAACAGGTCAAGATGATATCAGCGTCTTCCACCTGTCGCAAAAGATTCTCTTGGTCAAGCTCATCAACGGTAACGATTTGAGCCAATTGGGCCAACTCGTCCAGACGACCTTCAAGAATACGCATTTTAGCGTCAGTTCTTACAATCTTTTGTTTCATGATCTATAACCTTAAAAAGAGTAATTTCGGCATGTTTTCTAAGAATCTAATTTAACGTTCATTTCAGCGATTATTTCGCGAATAATCTCCAACAAACACATGAATAACAAAAACCGATTACACTTGCTGCTGCGGTCATAAACCAGCTAAAACTGCAATGCACATCTTTATAAGCTGTGACTCTCGAAAAGTCAAGTTTTCAAAATTCATTTTGAAACCAGCACCTCTGCTATCTGAAAGTTACATCTTGATTTCGCTTGACGAAAGCGGTCCTTATTGTTACACTTGTAAAAAATATACCAAATTAATCGATTATACTCTCACTAAAAATGGAACAGTTTTCGGGGGGCACTCCACTTGGCTTCGTCAGAAACTCAGGACAATCCGATCGGTCGCGGCGACGGTTCTGTGACCTACCGCAAGAAAGCCAAAATGCGTCCCAGGGCGACTTATACGAGTGATTTCTATGGTTATCTGGAATATTACTATTGATCCAAAGACAGACGGGGTATTTTACCGCAGTTTTTTGTTGCAAAAATGTCGAATTAGGAGTATAATTACGATGGTGATGTTATGACTAACAAAATTACACTGATCAGCCTGATGGCTGTGGTACTGTGTTTAGCCCCGGCCGGAAACGCCCTGGCCGAAATTACCGTCGGCGACCACAGCTTTGAGCTGCAGTCCATGAGCGCGGGGATTTATAACTACATAGAGTCCCCGTGGTTCTGTTCTGTCACTGGCGCCTGGGCTTCGTATGAAGGCCAGTACGGGGTCATCAACGTCCCGGATGGAACGCAGTATGGCACGCCGAGCAATGACGACCTTTATCAGGATTTGGCCGCGACCTACGAAACTGGTAAAACCTACACGCTGAGCGCTCTGGCCTCGGCGCGGGGCACAACCACCCAAGGCGCTTACAACGCCTGGAAGATTGCCTTGCACAACACCGCCGGAACTGAGTTGGCCGCGACGAGCAATGGGTTCGATCTTGCCCAAGGGACCTGGGATGAAATCAGTGTCATTTACCAAGCCACCGTAGCTGATGACGGAGACTTTATCCGGATCTATTTCAGTAACAGTAACCCCGGTTCAAGCAATTGGAAGTTCGTCTTCGACGACGTGCACCTGACCACCACGGGGTTTGTCAGCGTGATCATCAGCCAGAGCGACGAAGCCACCCTGGTCAGTGAGGCCGGCATTACCGACAGCTACACAATAGCACTGTCCAGCGCGCCGACAGCAAACGTAACGATAACGGCCGCCCCCGGTGACAGTGAAATTGACATCGGCAACGGCCCGGGCGTTGCAAAAAACTTAATGTTTACTACTTCCACATGGAGCGCAGCACAAACGGTAACGGTTACCGCGTTTGATGACACAGTATATGAAGGCGGTCCAAGCGGGACACCACATATTACGACTATAAACCATACTGCCCAGCAGACTGGCGGCGGCAGCGAGTATGACGGTATCACCATCAGTACAGTTGGGGTTAGTGTTACCGATGACGAGTTAGGCTGCGGTGACTGGGGCTATTTAGCAGCCGATTTTAATCGGGATTGTTATGTGGATCTGGCCGACTTTGCTGAGTTGGCCAAGTACTATCTGTTGGAATTTGAATAATGTATTTGACCGTATCAATAAACACATAAAAAAAGGACTTGTTATGACTGACAAAATATATCGTCTGGTTTTGATAATGCTGATAAGTGCTGTGCTTTGGCCCGGTATTCTGCTCGGAGCAGTTGAGGTTGGCCCTTATGTGCAGTTCACGGGGCCCTATACAGCAGTGGTTCGGTGGGACACTGATACTGCAAGTAATTCCGTTGTGGAATACGGCAAGACGACTTCGCTCGGCTCAAGTGTTAGCGACCCGGCATCGACGACCACACATGAGGTAACTATCAATAACCTCGAGCTAAGAACCAAGTATTACTATCGTGTAAATGACGGTGCCGGCGGCTTTAGCCAGATCTATTGGCCGCAGTCGCACCAGAACGGCCGGGAAAACGGCTTTGACACCGCCATCAATTATACCCGCATTGATTGCAGCTCCGCGACTAGCCCCTATGCACCCGATTCGCTGACAACTGCTTATGAAACGGCCGCTGACCGTATCATTGCTCAGACGGGTATTCAAACCGGCTACTGCCTCATTTACGGCTGCGGCAAAGGGCGTTTGGCCTTTGAGTTGGCTAAACGCAGCGACATGATAATCGTAGGTGTTGACCAGGACAGCAGCAAGATTCAAGCCGGACGGCAAAAACTCATACAGGCCGGTGTTTACGGCGCCCGCGTTACGCTGCACCATGTCTCTTCGCTGTCGTCTGTGCCTTACACCAAATATTTCGCCAACCTGATAGTCTCGGACTATATGATTTCAGATGGTAACTGCCCAGGCACCGCTGCGGAAATGTTCAGGGTTCTGCGGCCATCCGGTGGGATAGCGTATCTTGGCCAGCCGGCCGGTGCCAGCGGTCTGACCCAGGCCGAACTCGAATCATGGCTTGATACCGGTTCGCTTACATATACCACCACAAATGACGGCAACGGCATCTGGTCGAAAGTAATCCGTGACCCGCTTGCCGGCTCAGGCTGGTGGTCGCATCAATACGGCGACGCGGCCGGTAGCGGAAACAGTTTCGATAATATCGGAGGAGCCACCGGCACCGGTGATGTGGAGATACAATGGATAGGCAGACCCGGTTCGGATAGCGGCATCGACCGCATGCCCCGCCTGCAGGCACCTGTGTCAAAAAATGGCAGACTTTTCCATCAGGGTCTGAATCGTATTATGGCGCTCGATTCCTATAACGGTTTTTTCCTGTGGTCGCTGGAGATACCCCAACTTCGTCGGGCCAACACACCCAGAGATGCCGGTAATTTATGCGCCGACGATGATTATCTTTATCTGGCCGTCGATGATGACTGTTGGCGTATTGATGGCGATACCGGACTTAGAGCTCTTACCCATAAACTCAACGACCCCGGTCATGATTGGGGTTGTGTGTTCAGGGTTGGCGACAAGCTCTATGGCAGTGCTGTCGTGGAAGGGTCGATCTTTACCGAGTATTGGACCGAGGTGGCGGGATGGTACGCGAGTACTAGTTCGAATTATCCGGGTCGCCGCAAGGTATGCAGCGAGTATATTTTCGCCAATAACGCTAACGGCAGCCGGGCGTGGACCTATGAAGACGGCGTTATCATCAATTCCACGATCGCTATTGGCGGCGGGCGTGTTTACTTTGTCGAAAGTCGCAATTCAGCTATTAAGGGCCAGTCCTCCGGCAATGCCGCAACTTTATCGTATGAAAACGGCCTGTGGACCACCGACTTGTACTTAGTTGCCCTTGATAAAGATACGGGAACCAAATTATGGGACAAAGCGATTAAAACCGGCGTCGGCGGCGACCCGGTAATCAAAAACGGCGATGTGGCGTTTTATTTACTCTACGCCGAATCCGCAGGCACCGAATATGTCATACTCGAATCTTCGAAGTATGGCGATGCTAAGGTTTATCTGTACACCTATGAGGTCGATGGCAGTAGTTGTGATTACCTGTGGCAGGCAACCCATAACTGGGGTACGAACGTTAAACACCAAATGAAGCGGGCTATGGTAATTGGCGACGGTGTTTATCAGTGGCCCAGTGGCCATTACCTTACCACCGGCGGCATCATCTCAGGCGACGTTATGCCAGAG
>SDBV01007049.1_pt1 | contig 15431 bp, 14 predicted proteins | sample 2277081 | NCBI WGS metagenome assembly SDBV01 (sample SAMN10402039, study PRJNA504765) | marine sediment metagenome | isolation source: marine sediment core GS10_PC15, 223 cmbsf | place: Arctic Ocean: Southern Knipovich Ridge | collected 2010
TTCGATCAAGGCTCGCGGGGTGCTGCAGCCGGTGCTCGTGCGCCCCCTGGCTGGCGGGCAGTACGAGTTGATCGCCGGCGAGCGCCGCTGGCGAGCGTCGCGCGTTGCCGGACTCGACCGCATTCCCGCGATGGTTCGCGCAACCGAGGACGAGCAACGATTGGAACTTGCGCTGATCGAGAACATGGCTCGCGCAGACCTCAATCCTGTCGATGCCGCGCGCGCCTGCGCTGCGCTGGTCGACGACCTTGGAATCAGCAAGGAGGAGGTCGGTCGCCGCGTCGGCCGCAGCCGCGCATCGATCTCCAACCTCGTTCGGCTACTCGAGCTTCCCGACGAGGTGCTGGCGATGCTGGAGTCGGGCGAGTTGTCCGAAGGCCACGGTCGCGCCGTGCTCCAGACCGACGGGCGCCAGGCCCAGCGCGCGCTTGCTCGCGACTCGCGCGACCGCGGCCTATCCGTGCGCGAGACCGAGGCGATGGCGCGTTCGGCCAAGGCGGCGAGGCCAAAGTCCCGTCGCAGCCGCTTCGAGCGATCGGACCCGGACGCGGAGCAGGCGCGACGTGAACTGGAGGAGCAGCTGACCGAGGCGATCGGACACGACCTGAAGCTGCGGCTGCGGCGAACCGCCGCCTCGGAAGAGATCGGGGCCAGCCTGCAGATCGAATTCGACACCCTCGAGGAGCTACGCGAACTGGTACGACGCATCTCAGGCTAGAATCGCCACCGGCACGGGCGATTAGCTCAGTCGGTCAGAGCGCCTCTCTGATAAGGAGGAGGTCCCTGGTTCGAGTCCAGGATCGCCCACTTTCCCGTTCTAATGGGAGGAGCGGAGACCTCGAGGCCGTAGTAGAGCGTCGTAGCGGAGTCATTCCTAATGCGCGACGAGCACCAGCCGCCGACCAGCGGCCAGCAGTTGAACCCCGCGGCCGCGATCACGGCCGGCTCGATGCCGGCCAAACGCGGTTCCCGTCGCGCGCTGATGCCGCGCCTCGCCGCCACACTGTTCATCGCGGGGGCGACGCTTGGTCTGGTCGCGTTGGTGGCGTTTCGTCCGACAAGCGCCGACAGCACCGCGCTAGTCGCCACCGCGCTAGTCGCCTACGGGGTCGCCGCGCTGCTTTGGTTCGCCGGTCCGTGGGTTCGCCCTCGTGCGTACCCGTTGTTCGGCCTGGCTGGCACAGCGCTGATCACCTCTACGATCTACTTCTGGGGAAACGCCACCAACGTCTACGTCCTCTACTACCTGTGGATCGCGCTTTATACGTGCTACTTCTTTTCACGCAAGCAAGCGGTCGGTCAACTGGCGTTCGTCGCGCTTGCCTACGCGTTCGTGCTCTGGCAGCGCCCGCCCGCCGGCAACGCCGTCGAGGCTTGGCTGATCAGCATCGGCACGCTGATCGTCGCGGGGCTGATGATCATATCGCTGCGAGAGCGCGTCAACCGGCTTGTCGGGCGGCTTTCTGACGCGGCTCGCACCGATGACCTGACCGGACTGCTGAACCGCCGGGGCTTCTACGAACAGCTCGACGAAAAACTTGGCGCCGCGCTGGCGTCGCGAGAGCAGTTCAGCCTGGTGCTTGGCGACCTCGACCGTTTCAAGGAAGTCAACGACCGCTTCGGTCACCGGGTCGGCGACCAGATTCTTGCCGGCCTGAGCGCGTTTGTCGCTGCTGCCGAGTCGAAGGGCGCCAGCGCCGCACGGATCGGTGGAGAGGAGTTCGCACTGATCTTTCCCGGTGCCGACGCGGATCTCGCTTGCCGGTTGGCCGAAGACCTGCGCGAGGAGGTCAAGGAGGCGTATCGCAAGCAACCGGTCACGCTGACGATCAGTTTTGGGATCGCGACTCTCCGCGAGCACGGCGAGGGAGCACGCGAGCTTTTCCAGGCGGCCGACCAGGCGCTCTATGCGGCCAAGGCGTTGGGGCGCGATCGCTCAGTGGTGCACAGCCCAGAGATCGCGGCGACGCTCGGCGACAAGTCGCACGATGCTCAGGACGAGATGCGCCTGGCAACCGTGCTGGCGCTCGCCGAGGCGCTCGACGTTCGCGACTCTGGGACCGCCAAACACTCACAGACCGTCGGTCGGTACGTGGAGATGACCGCGCGAGAGTTAGGGCTCAACTCCGAAACGATCGAGCGCGCGCGACTTGCCGGCATCCTCCATGATGTCGGCAAGGTAGGTGTCCCGGATTCGGTTCTGCGCAAGCCCGGGCCGCTCGACGAAGACGAGTGGAAGGTGATGAAGAAGCACCCCGAGATCGGTGGTCGCATTCTCGAGGGCGCCGACTTCGAGGACATTCGCGACTGGGTTCTCGCTCACCAGGAGCGCTCCGACGGTCGCGGGTACCCGCGCGGACTGCGAGGCGACGAGATCCCTCTGCCGGCGCGAATACTCGCTGTTGCCGACGCCTACGAGGCGATGACCGCGGATCGTGCGTACCGGCGCGCGATGCCTCACAAGCGCGCTCAGGCGGAGCTTTTCCGCTGCACCGGTTCGCAATTCGACACATACGTTGTGAGCGCTTTCGGCCGTGCTTTGTCTCGGCATCGGCTCGAATCGCCCGCTCAGGCGGCCTGAAGAGCGCCAAGGCCCGGGGCATTCCTATAATGCGACAAGGACCGCGCTACGGCAGCGATGTGTCGCTGCCAAACCGGCCCGGGAACTAAGACAGTGCAAGAGATGGTCATCTACGGAGTCAGCTTCGACATGGTCGGCAAGCAGCCGATCGTATTGCTGAAGACCGTTGACGGCAACAAGTTCCTACCGATCTGGATCGGACACCCTGAGGCTGCGGCGATCCTGATGAAGCTCCAGGGCACGACGACGCCGCGGCCTATGACCCACGACCTGATCGGCGAGGTGATCAACGAGCTCGACGCCACCTGTGCCCGCGTGTCGATAACCGAGCTGCGCGACAATACCTTCTACGCATCGATCACGCTGCGTGTGGCGGGCGGCCAAGAAATCGAGATCGACGCGCGCCCGTCGGACGCGCTCGCGCTCGCGGTGCGAACCTCGGCACCGATCTTCGCCGCCGAGGACGTGATCTCCGAAAGCGCAATCGAGTTCGAGCACGAGGTCGAGGACACCGAAGAGGTCGTCGACCAGTTCAAGAAGTTCCTCGACGAGGTCACGCCCGAGGACTTCGCGCAGGGCTCAGGCTAGGAAGTCTGCTCCGGTTTTTCCTTAGTCGGAAAAACCGGGAGCTCTTTGGGTTCGGGCTTAGGAGGCAGTGGCCGTCAGCTTCGTGCGGTCGAGCGCTGACTCGATCAGGCGCTCTACCAAACGGTCGAAGCTGAGCCCACCGGCCTCGGCCGCCATCGGCAACAGACTCGTCTCGGTCAAACCCGGGATCGCCTGCGCCTCCAGCACCTGGAGTCCGGCCGCCGGCTGTCCCGGCTCGCCGAAGATCATGTCGATACGGGCGAAGCCGTAGCAGCCGAGTAGCCGGTAGGTATTGACCGCGATCCGCTGCGCTTGCCCGGCGACGTTGGCGGGCAACTCCGCGGGGCAGACGTAGTCGGTCTTGCCGATCTCGTAGCGAGCCTCGAAGTCGAAGCCCGAGCCCTGCTTCGGCACCGCCTCGACGATCGGTAGCGCCTCGGCCTCCTCGCCGGCCCCGATCACGCTGACCGCCAGCTCGCGTCCCCTGACGTGCTGCTCGAGCAACACGCGGTCGTCGTAGCTGAAGGCTGATATCAGGGCGTCGGGGATGTCCTGCGAGCTGTCCGCGAACTTGATGCCGAGCGCCGATCCCTGCGCCGCGGGCTTGACGACCAGCGGAAAGCCGAGTCGCTGCTCGATCGCGGGCAGCGCGTTGGCCGCGCCGAACTCTTTGAACGCGGTCTGGTTGAAGGCAAAAAAGTCAGGAGTCGGTAGCTCCGCGCCGAGCAGCAGATGCTTGGTCAGCACCTTGTCCATACACGACATGCAGGCCAGCACACCGGAGCCGGTGTAGGGGACGCCGACGATCTCGAGTAGCTCTTGGACGGTTCCGTCCTCGCCGCCGCGCCCGTGCAGCGCGACAAACACGACATCGAGTGCCCGCTCGCGCAGGCGATCGACGAGCGTGTCGTCGACGTCGATCGGGACGGCATCATGCCCTAGCCGCTCGAGCGCGTCCTCGACGCGTGCCGCCGATCGGAGTGACACCTGCCGCTCGAGCGAGGCGCCACCCTTCAGCACCGCGACCTGCATGGCTAAGACTCCTGCACGTTGCGCTGCGGCCTCGGCCGTTTCGGCAACTCGACGACATTCGCCGGCTTCTCCTCGGGGCGGCCATCCTCTTTCAGACCGCCGGTTCCGCTTGCGGACCTGGCGCCAATATCCGTCCCGAACGTTGCGTAGAGGTCCATCTGCTCCGCGATCACCTTGCCGATTCGGCGGACTCCTTCGGTGATCCGCTCAGTCGAGTCGGCTGAGAAGTTGAGTCGCATCGCGCTGCCCCCACGACCGTCGACGTAGGCCGCGGAGCCGGGCACGAACGCGACCTGCTCCTTCTGCAAGGCCTTCGCGAGCAGGTCCTCGGTATCGATGAAGTCAGGCAGCGTCGCCCAGATGAACAACCCGCCTTCGGGCTGGGTCCATTCGGCCTGCGGGGGAAAGAACTCGGCGAGCGCGTCGAGCATCGCGTCGCGGCGCTGGCGGTAGAGGCCGCGCAGGTCGTTGACGTACTCGAGCCAGCGGTTGCCGGCGAAGTAGAAATTGACGAGCTGCTGTGACAGCGAGGAGGTACAGAGGTCGACGGCCTGCTTGCCGAGGTTGACCTTCGCCAGCACCGGCGCCGGCGCGACGATCCACCCGAGCCGGATGCCGGGCGAGAGGATCTTTGAAAAGGTGCCCAGGTAGAGCACGTACTCGCCGCCGTCGAGCGAGTAGAGCGGCGGCAGCGGATCGCCCTCGTATCGCAGCAGCCCATAGGGGTTGTCCTCCAGCACGATCAGCTCCTGTTGCTTCGCTATCTGAACCAGTCGCTGCCGTCGCGGTGCCGACATCGTCACGCCGCCGGGGTTCTGGAAGGTCGGCACCGTGTAAATGAACTTTGGCGTGCGGCCGTCTCGCTCCAACTCGGCCAGCTGCTCTTCAAGGAGGTCGATCCGCATCCCGTCGGAGTCCATCTCTATCTGGATAACATCGGCCTCGTAGCTCTGGAAGGTTGGCACGGCGCCGGGGTACGTGGGCGCTTCGCAGATAACGACGTCGCCGGGGTCGATGAACGTCTTCGTCACCAGGTCGATCACCTGCTGGCCGCCGGTGGTGACGATCATGTCGTCAGGGTTGGCGCGCATCCCCTCCTCGCTCATCACCTCGCAGATCCGCAGCTTGGTCTCGTTGAGGCCCTCGGTTGGCCCGTACTGGAGCGCGGCGGCGCAGCTCTCTCTCGCTATGCGGTTAGTGATAGCCGCGAACGTTTCGGGCGGGAAGGTCGAGGTGTCTGGCAGCCCGCCGGCAAGCGAGATCACCTCGGGCCGCGCGGTGATCGCCATCAGGTCGCGCATCGCCGACGAGCGCATCTGGTGAGTGCGCTTGGCGAACAGACCGGCATAGCGCTCGATCTCGTGACTGGTCGTATGCTGCCTGTCGGTCATTTCTGCCTATCGGTTCGGTAAGGCTCGGCCACGGCCTACACGGTGGCGCTCGCCGGCAGGAAACCGCCCGCGAGTTGGAAATCATGTTAGCGATGGACCTATTTCTCGCAATATCACTGGGAATCGGGGTGGCGCTCGCCTGCGGTTTCAGGCCGTTTACGGCCGCCCTGGTGATCGCCGCGATGGCCAGGGCCGATCTCGGCATCAGTTTCGACGGCACCGGCTGGGAGTTTCTCCAGTCGGTTCCAGTGATCGCCGGCGCGGCCGTTCTCGCTGCGCTGATGGCCGCGGTGACGAGCGGGCTCTCGAACTCGGAGTCCGGCTACGTGCGAACCTCGTATGCAGTAGTCGCGGCGACGATCGGCGCACTCGAGTTCGCGGGAGCGCTTGCGAGCGAGGGATATGCGGCGACGCCCGGCATCGTCGGCGGGGCGGTTTGCGCGGCGCTCGGCTTCGCGGCGCTACGGAGTTTCGTCGGTGGCGCGCGGACCCGCCTCGCCGCGATCGGTCGGTCGGAGGCCGGCGGAGTCCTGACTGCCGGCGAGTATCTGGCGACCTTCGTCACCGTGGTTCTCGCGGTGCTGATCCCGCCCCTCTCATACGTGCCATTCGTGCTTGCCATCTGGGTGCTCGCCAGTCGTCGGCGCCGCGCCGGCAAGAAGTACGAGGGTCTGCGCGTGTTGCGTTGAAGAAGCTCGTCCTCGTAGTCGTTGATGCCATGAAGCCGGCGATGCTGGAACGCGCCGTCGCCGAGCAACGTGCTCCCCTGTTTGCCGAGATCCTGCGACGCGGCACCTACATCCCTGACTGCGTCAGCGCGTTCCCGTCCGTGACGCCAGTCGCGTCCTCGACGATCGCCACGGGAAGGCCCCCTCGCGAGCACAACGTACCCGGTGTCAATTGGTACCACCGCGGCGAACAGCGCTACGTCGAGTACGGGTCCTCGCTCGAGTCCTCGCGCGCCTTCGGCCTGTTCAGGACGCTGACCGACATCGTCTACAACATGAATTTCGAGCACTTGAGTCGTGCGACGCCGACTTTCTTCGAGACACTCCACGATCGCGGTGTGCGCACCGCCTGCACTCCGTATTTGATCTACCGTGGCCGCACCAGGCATGAGATGGCGCTCGAAGGCTGGTGGCGCCGCGCGGCCGCGGCCGTCAACTTCCGCCACCCGGTCTACGGTCCGTCCGAGCTCTTCTACGGGGAGCTGTTCGCGTCGCGCGATGTCGACTGCCGCCCGACGCTCGCTCGTCCGGGCACGCGCGATCCCTATTCGGCCTGCGTTGCCGACTACCTCGAACGCAACGACCTCTACGACTTCATGCTGTTCTCGCTGCCCGACAACGACCACCATTCGCACGGCCACGGGCCCCAGGACACGGTCAGCTCGATCGCGCGAGCCGATCACTACCTGGCGAAGCTCGCCGACGCCGGTGGCGGAGTCGACGAGTTCCTCGACGAACACGCCGTGATCCTGATGTCCGATCACGCCCAGACGCCCGTCACGAGGGCGATTCCTATCGCCGCGGCGCTGGCCGAGCGGTGGGCCGTTGCGCGGCCGAGCGACCGATCTGCCGGAGCCGCCGAGCTGGCGGTCTCGCCCGGCGCGCGCGCGGCGATGGTCTACGTGCTTGCCGAGTCGGCCGATCGGGCGGCCTTGATCCAACGTGTCGCGAAGCGCACGCTTGCGATCGAGGGCGTCGAGGTCGTCGCCTGGCTCGAAGGTGGCGAAGCCTGCGCCCGCAGCGAGCGGGGAGAGCTGCGCTTCGCGGCCGGGACGGCCTATGCCGACCTGCGCGATGAGCGCTGGGATGTCGAGGGCAAGCTCGAGACGCTCGAGCTGGAACGCGATGGCGACACGCTTGTCAGCCGCCCGTATCCCGAGGCGCTCGGGCGATTGTGGTCCCTGCTGCACACGCCGAGCAGCGGCGAGGTCGTTGCATCGGCCGCGATCGGCTACGAGTTCACCGACTGGGGCGGCATTACGCACACGCCTGGCGGCAGCCACGGCTCACTGCGGCGGGGCGACTCGCTCGGACCGCTGGCGTTCCTTGGTTGCGGCCCCGACCTCGGCGAGGGCGCCCGACAGCGGCGCCAGTGGTCGATTGCGGACGTGGCACCGGTGGTGGCCGAGCACTTTTCCGGCAAGTGAGTCGAGTGGCCAGACACGTTGTTGTCCACGGACTCGTGCAGGGCGTCTTCTTCCGCGATTCGACCAGGCGCATCGCTGCGGCGCAAGGAGTCTGCGGGTGGGTGCGCAACCGGCCAGACGGAGCGCTCGAGGCGGTACTGGAGGGCGACCCGGCCTCGGTCGACCGAGTCATGGATTTCATGAGCGCCGGGCCTGAGGGCGCGCGTGTCGATCGCGTTGTGCGCTCGAGCGTGAAGCCGCGCGGGCTCGACCAGTTCCGTATCGAGGGTTGAGGGGTATCGTTGCAAGAGATGCGCCAAGAAGTCGACCTAACCGCCACGCAGGATGCAGGTGCCGGCCGGCACGCGCGCCGGGTCTTCCTCGGTTTGCGCAAACCGGCCAACTGGGTCCAGCTGGTCAAGTTCTCGCTGGTCGGCGCTTCGGGCTACGTCGTCAATCTCGCTGTCTTCGTGCTGTTCGTGGAGGTCATCGACGTCAACTATCGGTTCGCCGCCGCCGCCGCCTTCGTCGTCGCCGTATCGAACAATTTTCTCTGGAATCGGTACTGGACGTTCAGGGCGGGCGAGGGGCACGCCGGCTTTCAGGCGGCCCGCTTCTTTACCGTCAGCTTGCTCGCCTTCGGCTTCAACCTGGCCGTGCTGGAAGTGCTGGTCGCTGTCGCGGGTCTGCCGGAGATCCCTTCGCAGGCGATCGCGGTGATCGCCGCCACCCCGCTCAACTTCATCGGCAACAAGCTCTGGAGCTTCCGCGAGCATTCGAGCGTCGATTCCGCCCGCAAGCGCTGACCGATGCGGGCCGTCAAGGGCACCGCTCTAGCTCTCTGTTGCGTTGCCGCCCTGCTGCTGGCGCCCGCGGCGTCGGCAAGCGCAGCCGATAGTCAAGCGGTCGCTCCGAGCGCGACTTCGCCTGATAGCGCGCGCAGCACCCCCAAGCACGAGCTGACTCAGCGCGAGGCGACGGAGCTCGCGCGAGCCGATCCGACAATCGCCGAAGCGCTTGCCGAGCATCCGGGGGCGACGAGCCGCGCACGCGGCTATGCACGCAACCGCTGGCAGGTCAACTTCTACGCGGACGGAGACGAGATCGCTCGCGCCGAGATCAACGATCGCGCCGGCAAAGTGATCGAGGCCTGGACCGGGGACAAGGTCGCCTGGCAGATGGCGCGCGGGGTGCCGGGTGCGTTCGGTCGCAAGATCAACGCGGTCTACGTGTGGGTGCCGCTGATGGTGCTGTTCTTTTGTGGCCTCGTCGATTGGCGCCGGCCACGGCGCCTGGTCAATCTCGACCTGCTCGTGCTCTTGTCGTTCTCTGTGTCGCAGTACTTCTTCAACCGCGGTGAGATCGACATATCCGTGCCGCTTGCATATCCGGTGCTCGTGTATCTGCTTGTGCGCATGCTGGCGGCGGCGTTCGTCCCCCGGCTAAGGGAGCCGCACCGGCCGTGGCGACCGTCGCTGCCGATCAGCTGGCTGGCGCTCGCGTTGGTCTTTCTGTGCACGTTTCGGATTGCGATGAACGTCATCGACTCGAACGTGATCGACGTTGGCTACTCGGGCGTCGTCGGAGCCGATCTAGTGGCGGGCGGCGAGACGCCGTACGGGAACTTTCCCAAGGACAACCCGAATGGTGATACCTACGGGCCGGTCAACTACTACGCTTACCTCCCAGCGGAACAGGCTCTTCCCTTCAAGGGCAAGTGGGACGACCTGCCCGCTGCGCACCTCGCCGCCGTGCTGTTCGACCTCGCGACGATCGGCGGCCTGCTGCTGCTCGGCCGGCGCCTGCGGGGCGGCAGGGCCGGCACCGAGTTGGGGGTCGCATTGGCGTTTGCCTGGGCAGCCTATCCCTACAGCCTCTACGTGATGAACTCGAACTCCAACGACTCGCTGGTGGCGGCGTTGCTTGTATTCACCCTGCTCGTAGCGGCGCGGCCGGCCACGCGCGGATTGCTGCTCGCGCTCGCCTCCGCGACGAAGTTCGCGCCGATCGCGCTCGCCCCACTGTTCGCGGGCTACGAGTCAGGCGCGACCAAGCGCCGGTACGCAGGGGTGCTGGTGTTTGCGGTGGCGATGTTGCTGACGCTGGCGGTCGTGTCGGCGCCGCTGGTGGCGTCGAGCGGCCTGGAGAAATTCTGGGATCGCACGGTCGGCTTCCAGCTCGGGCGCGGCTCGCCATTCAGCATCTGGGGCCAATACTCGTCGCTCGAGTGGCTGCAGACGGTGTGCAAGGTTGCGGCAGCAGGGCTTGCCCTGGCGGTCGCGTTCGTACCGCGACGCAAGAGTCCGGTGGTGCTCGCGACACTCGGCGCGGCGGTGCTGATCGCCCTACAGCTAACGCTGACGCACTGGTTTTACCTGTACATCGTCTGGTGGCTACCGTTCGTTCTAGTCGCGCTGCTTGCGCCTAACGGCCGAACGGAGTCAATATCTGCTCGATCGACTGGGCGCGGCCGTCAGCCCGGGCTGTCACCAGGCAGCCCATGATCCACACGTCGTCGGTTGCTGTCTCGAACTTGATCGGCATCTGGGTCTTGAAGCGTTCGAGGATCAGCTCCTTCTTGACGCCGATCACGCCACCGCGCGCCCCGGTCATACCGACGTCGGAGATGTAGGCGGTGCCCTCGGTCAGCACGCGCCCGTCGGCCGTTGGGACGTGGGTGTGCGTACCGAGTACGGCCAGCACGCGTCCGTCGAGGTGCCAGCCCATCGCGACCTTCTCGCTGGTCGCCTCGGCGTGAAAGTCGATGACAATCAGGTCGGCCCTGCCGTCCAATGTGGACAGAACCCGATCGATCACGTGGAACGGTGGTAGTGCGTCCTGGAGAAAAACGGTGCCGGCCAGGTTGACAACGGCCCAGCGGATGTCGTTACGCTCGACGATCGTCCAGCCGCGACCCGGGTTGCTCTCGAAGTAGTTCGCCGGCCGCAGGATCCGGTCGCTGGTGTCGAGAAACTCGTACACCTCAGAGTGTCGATAGACGTGGTTCCCGGTTGTCAGCACGTCGGCGCCGGCATCGAGCAGCTTGCGCGCGACCTTCTCGGTGATGCCGAGGCCGCCGGCCGCGTTCTCGCAGTTAACCACCACGAGATCCGGCTTGTGGTGCTCGCGCAGGCTCGGTAGGCGTTCCACGATCGCCGTGCGGCCGGGGCCGCCGACGACGTCGCCGAGGAAAAGCAGCCGCTTGCCAGCGGTCTTGGCATGGTTGTCCATCCACGGGGTATACCGGATCGAGCGGTAACCTCGCGGCATGCACCAGCAGGGCGCGCCCGTTCTGGAGGCCACCGACATTCGCAAGAGCTACGGGGATTGGGTCGCGCTACGCGGCGTGTCGCTCGATGTCGCCCCGGGCGAGTTGGTCGCCTGCATCGGCCCGAACGGTGCAGGCAAGACGACGCTGCTGACGATCCTGGCCGGGATCCAGAGGGCAGATTCGGGCCAGATCGAAGCCCCCTCCGATAGCCGTGAGGTCGGTTGGGTCCCTCAGCAGCCGGCGATCTACGGCAAGCTCACCGTGGCTGAGAATCTCCGCCTGTTCGCGCAGCTCGAACGCGTTTCCGACGTCGAAGCGACGGTCAAGCGGATGCTCGCCCAGGCCGCGCTCGCCGAGCGCGCCAACGAGCAGGCACGACACCTCTCTGGCGGCAACCAGCAGCGTCTCAACATCGCCATGGGGCTGCTGTCGCAGCCCAGCCTGTTGCTGCTCGACGAGCCGACATCGTCCCTCGACCCGCGCCAGCGCGAACGCCTTTGGGAGTTCATCGTCGCGCTTGCCGGCCAGGGCACGAGCGTTGTCTATTCGACCCATGCGGTGTCGGAGGCCGAGCGCTACGCGAGCCGCGTCCTGGTGCTGGCCGACGGCGAACGACTCTTTTGGGGGGATCCCGCCGAGCTTGAGAGAAAGACGGCTGATCTGCAAGCGGATCGGCCGATTCGCGGCGGGACGGGTGAATCTTTTCCAGACTTCGAGGCGGCGTTCGTGGCGTTCTTGTACCAGCAGGGTCATTGATGCGATTCCTGCTCGCGAAAGACCTCCGCATCCTGTGGCGCTCGCCGTTACTCGTGGCGCTGCTGGTTTTGTACCCGGTCGTCGTGGCGCTGCTGATCGGCGTGTCGTTGAGCCGAGGCCCCGACAAGCCGACGATCGCTTTCCTGAACGAGGTTCCGACCGATCAGAAGCTCGAGGTGGGTGGCAACACGCTCGACCTGGGCCTGGCCAAGGGAGGGCTGGTTCGGCGGGTCGACGTGATCGACGTTTCCTCGCGCGAGGAGGCTGAGCAGAAGGTGCGCGATGGCGAAGCGCTCGGCGCGCTGATCATCCCCGAGGACACCACCGCCAAGATCCAGTCGGCGGTCGAACAGCCAACCGTCGACGTGATCGTCAACGAGGAGGACCCACTCAAGGCACGGCTCGTCGACGACACGATCAAGGGCGTTCTCGCGGACGCCAGCCGCCGGGCTTCGGCGGCGCAGGCCGACGCGACGATCGGCTACCTCGACGTCGTCCTCACCGGAGGGACCGTCAACATCCTCGGCCGTACCTTCGACGTGCTCGGACTCGACGGCGTCGGCAAGGTCGTGGCGCAGGCGCGCAAAGAGGTGCCGAGTGGATCGCCGATCGCGAAGAAGCTGGACGAGGTGATTCGCTTCAACACGCTTGCGCAGCAGAACTTCAACCTCGTCAACAGCGCGGTGGAGTCGATCAGCCAGCCGATCAAGGTCGATAAGACGGTGTTGAAGGGCACGGGCGTCCCGCTCACGACCTACGCGGCGGCGATCGCGATCGCGATCTCGTTGATGTTCGTGACCGTGGTGCTGGCGTCGGCCGCGCTGGCGCTCGAGCGAGACGAGAACACCTTCGGCCGGCTCGTGCGCGGCCCGGTCACGAAGACAGCGCTGGTCGCCGAGAAGGCCGTACTGGCGGTTTGCTGCTCGGTGGTGGTCGTGCTTGTGATGCTGGCGGCCATCAGCTTCTTCATATCGGTCGACTGGACGCGATTCCCGCAGTGGTTCGCGGCGCTGATCGTGGCCGCGCTCGCGTCCGCGGCGTTCGGAACGGCGATCGGCGCGATCGCTCGCGATGTGGCGTCGGCGTCGCTGCTGGCATTTACGCTGCTAATTCCGGTCGCCTTTCTCGCGCTGGTTCCCTCCGGTGTGGTGAGCCCGTTCGTGTACGACGTCACGCGCGTGGTCTCAGCACTGTTCCCGTTCGATCCGACCGTCGACGCGATGAACGCGGCGCTTTACGGTGACGGCCGCCTGCTGGTGCCGCTACTGCATCTGGCGTCCCTGGGCCTCGTCTACGGGATCGCGGCCCGGTTTGCGGTGCGTAAGTTCGCCTAATACCGCGCGGCTCTAGAATCGCAGCGATGGTATTTCCCGCCACACGCCTGAGGAGGCTGCGTAAGACCGGGGGTCTGCGCGGCCTCGTGCGCGAAACCGACCTTTCGGTCGGGCACCTCGTTTACCCGCTGTTCGTGGTCGCGGGCGAGGATCGCCGAGAGTCGGTCGAGTCGATGCCGGGCATCGAGCGGTTGTCGATCTCGCATCTTGCCGCGGAAGCACGTGAGATCGCCGACCTCGGAGTTCCGGCCGTGATGCTCTTCGGGGTGCCGTCGCACAAGGACGATGTCGCCTCAGGCGCGTACGACGACGAGGGGATCGTCCAGCTCGCGGTGCGCGCGATCAAGCAGGAGGTTCCCGATCTGATGGTGATCACCGATGTCTGCCTCTGCGAGTACATGTCGCACGGCCACTGCGGCGTCGTACGCGCCGACGGCCAGGTCGATAACGACTCGACGCTCGAGCTGCTCGCCAAGACCGCCATCTCGCACGCCGAAGCTGGCGCCGACGCGGTCGCTCCCTCGGACATGATGGACGGGCGGGTTGCCGCAATTCGCTCGCAACTCGACGGCGACGGTTATACCGACACGCCGATCATCGCCTACAGCGCCAAGTTCGCGTCCGCCTTCTACGGGCCGTTTCGCGAGGCGGCCGAGTCGACGCCTGAGTTCGGCGACCGACGCGGCTACCAGATGGACCCGGCCAATCCGCGCGAGGCCGTCCGGGAGGCCGTCACCGATGTCGAGGAGGGGGCCGACATCGTGATGGTGAAGCCCGCGCTTCCCTACCTCGATGTGATCGCGCGCGTGCGCGAGGCGGTGCAGACGCCAGTCGCCGCCTACAACGTGTCCGGCGAGTACGCGGCGCTGAAGGCGGCTGCCGCCAACGGCTGGATCGACGGGCGCCAGGCGATCCTCGAGACACTGACGTCGATCCGCCGTGCCGGCGCCGACGTGATCGTCACCTACCACGCGAAAGAGGCGGCCAGGTGGCTCGCATAACCCAACCCAAGACCCGCACTCGACGGGACGGCGCCGCCGTGCCGCTCGACGATACCGACAAGCAGCTGCTCAACCTGCTGCAGTCGAAGTTCCTGCTCGACCCGCACCCGTTTGCCCTCGTCGCGAACGCGGCTGGAGTCTCCGAGGACGAGCTGATGACGCGTACCCAGCGGCTGCTCGACGAACGCATCATCCGCGAGATCACGCCGATCTTCGATACGGCGGCGCTCGGCTACAGCTCGATGCTGGTTGCGGCAAAGGTCGACTCGGAGTACCCGCACCGCCCCGCCGAGGTGATCAACGAATACCCCGGCGTGTCTCACAACTACTTGCGAAACCACGACTTCAACCTCTGGTTCACGGTCGCCACGCCGCCAAGCTCGAAGCTCGGGTTGAACGGAACACTCGATGTGCTGAAGGAGCGCTCGGGGGCAGAGTCGATCCGTCAGCTGCCGGCGATCACGATGTTCAAGATCAACCTGAACCTCGAGATGGAGAAGGGCACCGAAGCGCTCGCGGCAGAGGTCGAAGCGACCAAGCCGATACCGCGCGAGGCGGTTCCGATCGACGACTTCGACATCGCATTGATCCGCGCGCTGCAGGGACCGATGGAGGTTCGTTCCGATGCCTACCAGCCTGCCGCAGACGAGCTTGGAATCTCGGTCGGGCGATTGCTCGACCACTGCAACGGGATGGTCGACCGCAAGGTGCTGCGGCGCGTCGCAGCGCTCCTGTTCCATCGCCGTGCCGGATTCTCGGCGAACGGGATGGGCGTCTGGCGAGTCTCCGAGGACCGGATCGCCGAGTTGGGTCCACGAATGGCTGCGGTCCGGGGCATCTCACACTGCTACCAGCGTCCAACCTACGAAGACTGGCCCTACAGCGTCTTCACGATGGCGCACGGTCGCTCCAAGGAGGAGTGTGACGCCGTGCTAGACGGGGTCGGCGAGGTTTGCGGCCTGTCGGGCGACGATCGCTCCACTCTGTACTCCTCGACCGAGTACAAGAAAGTGCGTCTTCGCTACTTCACACCGGACTACGCCGAGTGGGAAGCGAAGTACGGCAACCTCTGAACGCGGCGCGCTCGCACGAGCTGTACGAGCGCGCGCTGAAAGCGATTCCCGGCGGCGTCAATAGCCCTGTCCGTGCGATGCGCGCGGTGGGGCGCGAGCCGATCTTCGTCAAGGCCGCAAGCGGCCCCGAGTTGGTCGACGTGGACGGCAATCACTACGTCGACTACGTTTGCTCCTGGGGCCCGATGATCGCCGGGCACGCGGAGCCCACGGTCGTCGCCGCGGTCGCCGAGGCGGCCACGCGCGGCACCAGCTACGGCGCTCCTACCG
>SDBV01007050.1_pt1 | contig 15431 bp, 13 predicted proteins | sample 2277081 | NCBI WGS metagenome assembly SDBV01 (sample SAMN10402039, study PRJNA504765) | marine sediment metagenome | isolation source: marine sediment core GS10_PC15, 223 cmbsf | place: Arctic Ocean: Southern Knipovich Ridge | collected 2010
TGCGCCGCGCCCGCCGCGGCCCGGTGCCGGGCGTCGGCCTGGCGGAGGTTGCCGGCCCGGCGGACGCCCTTCGGTCAGATGGCGGTAGCGCATCAGATCGCGGGTACCGTCGGTGGCGAAGAACTGGGCCAGGTGCCACCAGGAAAGGATGCAATCGGCCGGCGTCCAACGCTCGGGCTTCAGCCCCACTTTCTCGTACAACTCGAATCCGGTCCACGGTTGATCGTTCTTGCGGGAGAAGAAGTAGTCGTTGACGCCTTGGCTGTACGCCTCGAGCAGCCCGAGCGTTTCCTCGTCGAGATGCTCGGCTGCTTGTCCGGCGGCCCGGGCGAATCCGAAGGTCCGCATCTTGCGATCGCTTTGGACGGCCGTCTCGTCGCGACGCGCCTTCTTGGTATCTCCGATCAACTCGGCCAACCGCCCCTGGATGATCCGCAACGTATAGTGCATTTGGAACCCGCGGTCCTGGGCGGTGGCGTAGCCCAGGCCGTACATCGCGCCGGCGTCGGAGTCGGCAAAGACGTGTGGGGTGCCCCAGCGGTCCCGGACCAGCTCGACCTTTCCGTATCCTTCGGCCGTGGCGGCCGCTCCGGTGAGCGTGGCCCAGATGACGACGTGGCAAAGCAACCGGCGTGTGGCGTACAAGTCTCGTTTCATCGGTTCGCTCCGTGTTGGTGGATTCAAAGGCCGGAGGATGGCCGCTTGCGGCTTCGCACGGCCAAGCCATCCGCGCCAAACGCATGGCATTGCAAAGCCGCAAGCGGCAAGCTCACCCCCCCCAAAGTGCGTTCATGCCCCGCCCGGCCGCGATCGGCGTAACCTGTCGGCCGCATACAGTGTATAACATAGATGCAGTGAATGAAAAGTTCCCCAAGATGCGAGGTGTTCCCGTGCGAGCAGTGCTTTTAGTCGGGGTCGGGGCCATGGCCCTGGTGTGGGCCGGCGGCTTGCCGGCAGGGGCCGAGCCGCTCGAGGCGACGCGGATCTCGGCCGACGCCAAGTGGCTGGCCCATATCGACTTGGATGCCGTGCGGGCCGCCGGCCTGGCCCAAAAGGCCCACGACGTTTGGCTCACTCGCCAGCCGGCCAAGCGGAAGCTGGAAGAGTTCCGCAAGACGTTCGGCATCGATTTGACGCAGGACATTCACAGCATCAGCTTCTACGGCGCCCGTCTTGTGCCGCACAGCGGCGTGGCCATCGTGCGGGCCAGGATGGATCGCAGCCGGCTGCTGGGCCTCTTGACACGGGCGTCGAGCCACCGGACCGCCTCCTACGGCGACCACACGCTTCACACCTGGACCCAGGCCAAGGGCAAGAAAGACGAACACACGGTTACCGGATGTTTCCACCAGGCGACGGTGGCCGTGTTCGGGCGAGACGCCGACGAGGTCAAGGCGGCCCTGGACGTGCTCGACGGCAAGTCACCCGACCTGGCCGGCAGCGACTCGCCGCTGAAGATCGACGTCCCCGCCGGCGCGATGTTCGTGGCCGGGGCGATCGACCTGGCCGAGGCCGACCTCCCCTTCAAATCGCCCGTCGTGCGTCAGACCGAGTTGCTGGCCGTCGCCGTGGGCGAGCACGAGGGTCAAGTGTTCGCCCGGGCCCGGCTGGTGACCGGCGCCGAGGAAGTCGCCCAACAGATGCAGGCCGCGGTGGTTGGCCTGCGGGCCGTCGCCCTGCTGCAACACGGCGACCGCCAGGAGTTGGCCCGAGCCGTGCAGGCGTTGGAAGTCACCCAGGACGAGAAAACGGTGACCGTGCAGTGGCGGATGTCCGTCGAGGACGTGCTGAAGCTGATCGAGAAACAGTGGACCCAACGAAACAAGCCGAAATCGACCGACTGAGCATGCCGCCCGAGAGCATGCCGCTCGAGAGCATGGCCGCGGAGCCCAGCGACGAGCAGCTTGCCTGCCGGGCGCAAGGGGGCTGTTCGGCCAGTTTCGAGGAGTTGGTGCGACGGTACCAGGTGCCGCTGTTGCAGTTTTTGCGCCGGCGGACCACGGCCGCCGACGCGGAAGACCTGGTGCAAGACACCTTGATTCGCGCCTACGAGAACCTGAAGCGGTATTGCCCGAAATGGCGTTTTTGCACCTGGCTGTTTACGATCGCGCGTCGTTTGAATATCAACCAACAGCGGCGGAGGCGCCCGGCGGCCGATTCGGAGATTCTCGAATCGGTCCCCTCCGGTACGCTCCAGCCGGTGCAATGGGTGGGCGAGCAGGAGAGCCGCCGCCGCTTGTGGGACCGGGCGGCCGAAGTGCTCAACGAGGGGCAGATGACCGCCGTGTGGCTGTACTACGTCGAGGACTTGTCGGTGAAGGAGATCGCCATGGTTGAGGGTCGTTCCCGGGCCGCCGTGAAGACGATGCTCTTTAGGGCGCGAAAGAAACTCTTGCCGGCCCTTGAAGACTGGAAGCCCCGCGGCGCGGTGAAGGACCGCAACTTGCCATCGAAGAAACCATCCAACCCCGAGGCAGCGGAGGTGCCCCATGGTTAAGCGTAATACATCGCAAGACGAAAGGGCTTTGGCGGATCGGCTGAAGCGCGAGGCGGAAGCATCGCGGCCGGCGTTCTGCGAGGCCTTGCACGCGAAGATTTGCCGGGCCGTCGCGTCCACCACCATCGGACCGGGTCGACCCCCGGTGGAACGTCGCGGCAAACCGGCGACGTCGCGGCGACACCGGGCGTATGCGGCCGTCGCGGCGGCGTGCGCGGTGAGTGTCTTGCTGGTCGTTTGGCAGGCGGTCAATTCGCCCCAGACGCCAACCGACCCGCCGCCAGTCGCCGACCAGTTGCCAAGGGATTCGGCCAATCGGCCATCCGAATCGCCGGCGGATCTCCTGGCCGATTTCAACGCGTTGGTCGATCTGACCGGCGGCGCTCCGCAACGCGTCGAGGAAACGGTCGAGTCGACGTTGTTCGCGGGCCAATGGGCCTACCTCGACCATGACGCCCGGCTGGCCGCCTCGCTGCTGATCGATCCGCTGCCGCTGGAGGTACTGGCGTCGGCCGGCGAACTGTGAACCGCAGACCCGGCCGGAACTTTACGAACACGTTTTTTCTGAGAGAGGACTTGGTGATTGTGAGCACAACCCTACACACTGCCAAGACCGTGCAACCTTTTTTCTAAGTGGAGGAGATCGACTATGAGAAAGCTGCTGTTGTCGACGTGGGTAATTGCCCTGCTGTGGGGCGCGTCGAACCTGGCCCCGGCGCAGGCCGAATCGCCGGGCGATCTGAAACCCCTGGCCGTGGTGGGGGTAGTCGACTGCGATGAGCTGCTGGGAGACTTGGAACACCTTGCCCAGATCGTGGGTCAGCCGCAGTTGTACACCGGCCCGAAAGCGCTTGTGAACCTGTTTACGCAGGGCAAGGGAGTGGCGGGGCTGGACAGAGAGAGGCCTTCCGGAGCGGTGATTCGGCTCGACGGCGAGAAGCCCAGCGGCTTCGTCTTCCTGCCGATTACCGATCTGGACCAGTTGCACGACGTCTTCAAACCTTACCTCGGCGAGGTGACCGAGTTGGACGGCGGCGTCCAGCGGATCCAAGGCAAGAACAACGAGACCCCGGCCTTCATCAAGGAAGGAAAAGGCGGCTGGCTGTTCGTGTCCGACAAGGCCGAGAACCTGGCCGACACGCCGGCGGACCCCGGCAAGCTGCTGGCCGGACTGACCGAACGGTACGACGTGGCCGTCCGCCTGTTCGTGAGCAACGTGCCGGATGAGCATCGCGAGAAGTTCATCGCCAGGCTGAAACGGGATGCCGAGAAGGCGCTCCGGCGCGGAGGAGACGATGACGATGATCGAGCGGAACACGTCGCCCAGAAGATCGTCGTCGAGAAGCTGCTGCACGCGGCCATCCGCGCCGCCGAGGAAATCGACCAGGTGACTCTCGGCTGGTCGCTCGATCGCGAGGCCCAAAACGTCTCGTTCGAAGCCAGTGTGACCGCGGTGCCTGGCTCGAAGACCGCCGAGCAACTCGCCAAGCTGGGCCGGTTGAAGACCGATTTCGGCGGCTTCCGCCTGCCGGGCGCGGCCATCTCGGGCGTTTGCGTGGCCGAGTGTCCCGCCGGCGGCCGCGACCGCGAGAGTCTGGCAAAAGTGTTCGACGCCGTCCGCTTGGAGGCCTTCAAGGAAATCGACGCCAAACAGGGCAAGCAGCAGTGGGCCGATGCGGCCAAGCAACTGATCGATGGCCTGTTGGACGTGACCCAGCAGACCATCGCCAGCGGTCGCGTCGACGGTGGAATGGCCCTGATGCTTAAGCCCGAGGGAGTGACCTTCGTCGCAGGCAGATACATCGCCGGCGGAGAGAAGTTGGAAGAGACGCTCGGGCAACTGGTCGAAGCGGTCCGCAAGGAGCATCCCGACTTTGTCGCCAGGGTACTCAAAACGGACGTCGCCGAGCACAACGGCGTCAGTTTCCATACGCTCTCGCTACCCATCCCCAAGAAGGTCAAAGACCGCGAGAAGCTGGTGAAGGTCCTTGGCGATCCGGTGCTGATCGGCGTCGGAATCGGCCCGAACCGGGTTTACGTGGCGGTGGGAAAACAGGTCAAGGAAGTGCTCCGCGAGGCGATCGGCCAATCGGAAAACGTCGCTTCGCAGACCGTGCCGCCGATGCAGTTCTCCATCGACCTCAGCGAGGTGGCCAGGTTCGTCGCCGTCGTGGGCGAAGAGAAACAACGGGCCGTGGCCCAAAAGGTCGTCGAAGCGCTGAAGGAAACGGATGGAAAGGACCACGTCAACCTGAGCATCCTGCCCACCGACGGCGGCGTGAAATTCCGTTTCGAGTTTGAGGAAGGTGCGTTGAAGGTGATCGCAGCGACACGAAAGTGAGGTAGGGACGCCGGCGGCGACGATCGGTGCCGGTCCTCGGGGGCCGCAACAGCAGGTGTCCCGACCGGGCACCGTACATCCGATCGTTGCCTCGGGCTGCCGGCTCCTGGGGCAGACCCCATCGGGCGGCTCCGACTCGGCGCGAGCCCGTGCCGCCTTTTTATCTGCGGAGGGGGACGCCGAAAAAGAGGGGGCGGGGCGCTTTTTCAACGGCCCTAGTGGTCCGTCAACATTGATTTGAGGGGTGGCTGGCGGCTGAGCGCAGCGAAGCCCCAGTCCCGACGTCCTGGGGAACCGCTGCGCTCAGCCCCCAGCCACCCTACCCACCATTTCAAAGTGGACGAGCTACTAGCGCAATACGTTGGCCAGCAGGAGGATGAGTATGATCAAGACACCCCAGATCCACACCGGAATTCCCATTGCGCGCATCGCAGATCTCCTTCCAAAATGAACTCTGCACGTGCTGTACTTTGTTTCCAACAAGAAAAGTATAGGTCACCCGCTTTCGCGCGTGATCGAAAAAACCCCACCTGTCCATAGAGTGGACCTGCCCCCCCTTAGTGCGACCATTCATGCCACTCGCCACGCGTCTCGCGGGCATCCGACTATCGCAGCCTCCAGAAAATCTTATCTTCGATCTCCAACTCCGCCCGGGCCGCAGCGACGGCCGTTTTGAAGCGTTTGGCGTCTTGCGGATAACCGGCCGTGGGCCGCAGCCCGGCGACCCGGGCGCACCAGAATTCATTCAGCGCCTTCATGGCCAGCTCGCGAAGATACTTCGAGGCCATCGAGGCCAGCGCCGCCGGCAGATGCGATTCGGCCTTGGTCTGAAAACAGAATTCCACCCGGCGCTGGGCTGCGCCGAAACGGTACACGCTTAGGTGACGCCCCTCGCCGTGAATCTCGATCAGCCCGTCTGCAAAGTGCTCGCCCAACAACCGTGCGTAGCGGTTCCGGCCGCCGTGTTTGTCGCAGATTACCGAAATCGGGCCCTCGGGATGTGTCTGCCTCAGCCGTTGCATCGAAAGGGCGACCAGCTCGAACGTCAAGTGCGACAGGGCGGTCCCTTTGGAGCCGTACTGTTCGGTCCGCCGGTTAAACTCCTCGGGAAAAACCGCCCGGCTGCGCAGCTCCAATAGCCGAACGCCGGACGCGGCCAGTGCCTCGGGCAAAGACGATCCGAGCCGCGACAACTCGGCCGGCTGGGCGTCCAACGGCAGGGGCAGTTGGTAACCGGCATACCAGGGAATCGTTTGCAGATGGTCCAGCGACCCGGGCGCCAACGTCTCCCATACGTCTTGCCAGTTCGCCGGCCGGCGGTCGATCAGCGACCAAGCGGCCCACAGCCCACGCTCCAGATGGTGCAGTCCCTTGCCCGGCTTGTAAAGGGCCTTCGAGTCGGCCATGGCCACCCGGGCGCCCGGGTTTTCGGCAGCCTGCCGGGACGTCGGCACGATCGCGTCGGCCAACCGGCCGTAGAGGTCCTCGCTGCCAAGGCCGTCCGGCGCTTGCCAGACGGTTGCCGAAATCACCAGCGGTCCCAGGTTCGGTCCGTAGCCGGCCTCATCCGTTCCGATCAGGTACTGCATGGGCGTTTCAGTCCGTACCGGGCGATCTGCTGGTAGACGGCGGTGCGGCTGAGCTGCAAATGCCGGGCGGTTTGGGAGACGTTCCAGCCGGTGGCCTTCAGCGCGCTGCGCAACGCTTCCTGGGGATCGGCCGGGGCGGGTGCGTCCGTCTCGGCGACCGTTGGCGGGAGTCGCTCACGCCGGGCAAGGTCGGCCCTCAGCGTGACCAACTCGGTGACGTCGCCAAAGACCACCACGCTGCCGCGGGAACGGTCGTCGGTGTCGAGCAACACGTGGGTGCTGAGGCTGAGCACCCGTTGGCAACCGGCGGGAGTGCGGAGTTCCGAGAGCACGTTGTCCACCGGCTGACCGCTTTCAACCGCCTGGCGAATCTTGGCCGCCGCCGCGCAGAACGGCTTGCCGAACAGCTCGAGACCGTCAGCCCGGACGGCTTCTTCCTTGGCCACTTCCAGGATCTCGCAGGCCGCCCGATTGATCCCCAGAACCTTACGCCGGCGGTCTAAGATGACGATGCCTTCGGCGAGGCCGTCGAAAATCGCCTCGAGGTCGTCTCCGGTGATCTCTTCGCTGGCATTCCGGCCGGCCGCTATGCTCATGGGGGGGTTCCACAGCGCTGGACAAATACGCCGGGATTATAAACGCTTCCATCCCGTCGGTCGAGCCGGATGCCGCTTGCGGCTTCGCAGGGGGCGCAACAATTCTACTTCAGTGCGTGATCCGAAGGCTTCACGCCTCTCTGGTACCCGTTGAAGCCGAAATTGCTCGGTTTGTACGGTCCGACGATATCCACACAGCTCTTCGCAGCGATCTTGTCTTCCAGCCCTAGGCACCAGTAGCAGGCGTTGACCATCAACCGGCGGAGCCCTTCGCTGGTCAAGTCGTTTGCGGCGCCCATGGTGGTGTTGAACACACGGCCGCCTTGATAGCTCTTGGTCCAGGCGACCGGCATCATGGGGTCGTTTTTCTTGCCTTCCACCGGCGCGGCGTCGGGGGTCATGCCGGCGAGCACCTGGCCCATCACCAGCGGCTTGCTGTCGCCGGGCAGCGGCAGCCGCACGCCGTAGACGTCGGTCGGTCCCCAGACGTCGCCGTCCTCGATGCCGCAGACGATGGGGTGCCCTTCGGCGCCCTTGGCGATCAGTCCTCGGCAGCTTTCCCGTCCGTGGCGGCCGTGGTGGCTGATCCACTTCTCGCCGAGCACCTGCCGGCCGAATCCGCCGGGGTAATCCTCGCCGCGATAGGAATTGCCGTACTTGGCGTAGGTCTTGCCTTTGGGGATCTGGAAGGAGTGGGTGGCGGTCCGCATGCCGATCACCGGTTTGCCGGCCTCGACGTAATCGACCACGTGCTTCATCTGGTCGTCGGGCAGATCGCGGAAGCGGAGGGCGATGATCATCAAGTCGGCGGTCTTCAGGGCCTCCAGCCCGGGGATATTGTTCTGGTTGTTCGGCGCGATCTCGCCCGAGTCCGGATCGATGGCGAACAACACGGTACACTTGAATCCGTGATGAACGGCCAGGATCTTGCCCAACTGCGGCAGGGCCTCTTCGGAGCGATACTCTTCGTCGCCGGAGATCAGCACCAAGTGCTTGCCCTTGCCGGGGCCGTCCTGACCTTCGTAGACGACCCAAGGATCGTCGGCCATGGCCCGGCTGCCCAGCACACAGGCCAACCCCGCCAGCGTTGCGGTCCAGAGTTTACGTGCAGTTTTCGTCTCGAGCATGATTACCTCCGACTGTTTCTTGGGGAACGAGTTTTTCGTGTTTGTACCGGGTGGGCAAAAGGTGGCAGTGAACTGCCACCCCCTCCGATGTTTGGTCTGGCTCGATTCACTCGCGCTCGCTTGGTTCGTCCGGGCCGGGGAAATCGTGGGGGACCTTTTGGGTCACCTTGCCGGTGGCGGCCCACTCGGCGCCGCGCTGATAGGTGGCGATAAAGGCCACGCTGCGGCATTGCTTGCCGGCGTGGCCCAGCGCCGTGTGGAACACGCGGCCTTGGCCGTAGGTGATCGTCATCAGGATCGGCTCGTGGCGGCCGGTCCCGCGCTTGTCCGGGGCCGCATACGCCGTGGCCAGCACGGTCAGGTTCTTGGCCGGACCGCGGAGTTGACTGTAGAGTTCGTCGGCCGAGTGCGTAAACTTCTCGGGCAGGCCCTTGGTGATCGGGTGCTCGGGCTGGCGGACGATCAGTTGGAACGCGTGTTGCGGTCCGTGGGTGCCGCCGCGGCCGGGCGACGTGTCGCGAATGATCTCTCCGTCCTTCCAGTAGAGAAACGGCCCGTGCTTCTCGTCGCGGCCGCCCCAGCCGCCCACGCCGATGATCTCGTTGTACTCTTTCCAGTTCACAAACGCATTGCAGGCGGCATGGAAGATCACCACGCCGCCGCCCTCGGCGACGTACTTTTCAAAGGCCACGTTGGTCGGCTGAGGCCACGCGTCGCCAGTGTAGTTGCAGACCACCAGGTCGCAATCGGCGAAGTTGGGCCGGAAGCCGCTCATGTCCTGGCCCTTGGGCGGCGTAGTGGCCACGTCCACGGTAAACAGCCCGGTCTCTTCCAGCAGCTTCTGCAAGTGCGGCGTGGTCTCTTTCCAGTTGTGGTTGTTCTGGCCGTCGACGATCAGGGCCTTCATCGGAGCGGACGCCGCGACGGCGGCCATCACGGCCCAAAGCCCGATGGCAGACAGGTAGCGTCGGTACGACATGAAATCCTCCTTGGGTGGGTGAGCTATCCGGCAGGGTGAACACAATTGCCCAAGTCTACCATACCGCCCCACGAGAAAAAACCGCCCGAGAATCCGCCGCGCGTCGATTCCAGACGACCTGAAAGCCTTCTTTTGCAGGGGATTCACAGTTAGTATAGGGGGGCAGTGGGGGTCGTTCTGTTTGACAGGCTTACGCAACGTTGGTATGTTAAAGGGGTCGTTCGGGCGTTTTCCGCAGCCGATGTCTTTCCGTTCAAACCCCACTTTCCCTATGGAGGCAGTATCATGCGGCGGGCAACCGGTGTCCGGACCACGCTGCTTATCTTCTTGTTCTCCACGGTTGGACCTGGCCAAGTGTTCGCCGGGCAGGTCTACTGGACCGACAAGAACGATGCCACGATCTGGCGGGGCGAGATGGACGGCAGTCAATCGAGCGAGCGGCTCCTGGATTGGAATGCCGGGTTGATCGAGCCTCGGGGGCTGGGACTCGACGTGGCCGCCGGCAAAATGTATTGGGCCGACGCCGGAACCGGCACCATCCGCCGGGCCAACCTCGACGGCACCTTCATCGAGGACCTCGTCACCGGCCGGCCGTTTATGGGCGATCTGGAACTCGACGTGGCCGCCGGCAAAATGTACTGGGCCGAGACGTTCAACTCTTCGATCCGGTGCGCCAACCTCGACGGTACCGGTGCCGTCGACCTCTTTCCCGGCGAGACGGCCCCTTACTATCTGGAACTCGACATCCCCGCCGGCATGATGTACTGGGCTCAGGAAAGTGAGGCAAGCAACACCAACACCACGATCTTCCGCGGCCGGATGGACGGGGCGGGATCGGTAGAAGAGTTCCTGACGGGGTTGCACGTGGTGCGCGACATTGGCTTGGATCTCGCCAACGACATGATCTACTGGAACGAGCGCAACCTTCACCAGGTCCAGCGCACCGAAGTCGGCAGCGGGGTGCTCGAAACCCTCTTCACCGTGGCCGACCTCGGCAAACCACACGGCATGGCGCTCGACGTGCCCGAGGGGATGATCTACTGGACCACCACGGGCACCGACTCGGTGATGCGGGGCAAGATGGACGGCAGCGGCGACTACCAGCTCCTTTACACCAGCCCCGGCGCACCTTGGGACATCGAACTGCTCGTCCCCGAGCCGTCGACCCTGGTGCTGGCGATCGCCGGGCTGGTGAGCGTGTTGGCCATGGTCATCCGTCGAAGATGTTAGACTGACGTACGGCAAATCGAACCCCGTTTTCTCCACAGGAGTCAGTATCATGCGGCGGGCAACAGGTGTTCTGACCACGCTACTTATCTTCGCCACTGTTGGACCCGGCCAAGTGCTCGCCGGACAAATCTATTGGACCGACCGCGGCTATAACAACCAAAATCGCCCAAGTATTCGGCGAGGCGAGATGGACGGCAGCGGGTTTGAAACCCTGCTGGACTGGACGGACGGATTGAGCCAACTGCGTGGAATCGCGCTGGACGTGGCCGGCGGCAAAATGTACTTCGCCGACAACGGCACCAACAGAATCCACCGGGCCGACCTCAACGGCGAAAACCTCGAAACTCTGGTCAGCGACACGCCCCAGACCCGGATCGATTTTCCTGCCGACGTCGAACTCGATCTGGACGCCCGCAAGATCTACTGGACCGACCCGAACCGAGACAAGATCTCACGCGCCGACTTCGACGGCAACAACGTAGAAATCCTTTACAGCGGCTTGAGCAACCCCTACTTCTTCGACCTCGATACGGCCAACGGCGAGATCTATTGGGCCGAGAACAATAGCGGGGTGATCCACGTCTCCAAGATGGACGGAACCGGTCACGTTCGGGATCTGAACGTCCAGGGAAATCGCGTTCGCGACGTGGCCGTCGATCTTGCCGGCGGCAAGATCTATTGGGGAGAGCGCGCCAGCAGCATCATCCGAAGTGCCAATCTGGACGGGACCGGCGCCACAACCCTCTTCAACGCAGCCGACAAGCCGCACGGCGTGGAAATCGACGTCGCCGGCGGGATGGTCTATTGGAACGACACGGATGGCCGTTCCGTCAACCGCGGTCCCATGGACGGGACCGGCCAGTTTGAAAGACTCTACTACGACCTGTCGTACAACCCCTGGGATCTCGAGTTGGTTCCCGATCCGATCCCCGAGCCTTCGACGGCCGTGCTGGCGATCGTCGGTCTGATTGTCGGCGCGGTCGCCGTATGGCGAAAACGCCGTTGACGTGACGTTGCATGCTGCTTCTGATAGTAGCCATCTCGCTCCGCGAGATGAAGCTTCGTCTCGCGGAGCGAGACGGCTACTATAGTTCATTCCCCGGTCACCGTGACCACCACCGTGCGCTGGCGGGGGCGGACGTCGCATTCGAGGTGGAAGATTTGCTGCCAGGTGCCCAGCACCAACCGGCCGTCGGAGATGGGGACCGAAAGCGACGGGCCCAGCAGCGTGGCCTGGAGGTGCGAATGGCCGTTGCCGTCGTGCCAGGCCTGTTCGTGGCCGTATTGGAGGCTGGGAGGCATCAGCCGATCAAGGATCTCGGGCACGTCGCGCATCAGTCCCGGCTCGAACTCCACCACGCTGACCGCCGCCGTGCTGCCCAGCGCGAACACCGCCGCAATTCCCGTGGTGACCCCCGAGCCGCCGACAATTTCAGCCACCTCGCCGGTCAGGTCGTGCATGTGGCGATGGCCGCTGGTTTGGAAGGTGATCTGCTGTTGATGGACCATGGAAGGCTCGGGATTAGAGATTGGGGATTAGAGATTGGGGATCAGCCGGGCGCGACCACCGGTGGCGGCTTTGTTGTTGTTCATCGCACTGAAACGTACCTGGTGTCAGCCGCCGGGAAGTACGGGTTCCTCTTCTCTATTGCCCAACGGGGTCGTATCGCCGGAAAACCCGCATCTTGCCAGAAACCTGTGGACAGAAAAGAGGAACCCGTACTTCTCCTGTAGGCTGGGTACGCAAATCTGCGATGAACCTTTGTGGTTTCGATTGTACCGGAAAAACGGTCCTCCGGCAGGGGATCGGCCTTGGGGAATGATTGCCAGGCCGTAAGTCTTGAGCTACCTTCAAGATAGGACACGCGGCCCGGTCGTCTACCCGGCGTGGCCGCCGGGGCTAAACATCCAAGGGCGATCTCATGTCTTCTACTCCGCCGCAAACCACCGACGCCTTTGCCCAAAGCACCGACGGCGCCCTACTGAAGCTGGAACACGTCGACAAAACCTTCCAGATGGGCGAAGTGGCCGTCAGGGCCCTACGCGACGTGTCGCTTCAGATCGACCAGGGGGAGTTGCTGGTGATGGTCGGGCCGAGCGGGTCGGGTAAGTCGACGATCCTGAACATCGTCGGCGGGCTGGATACGGTCACCGCCGGCCGCGTCTGGTATCGTGGGCGCGAGATGACCACCTTCTCGCCTGCCGAACTGACCCAATACCGCCGCGATACGGTCGGCTTCGTCTTCCAGTTCTACAACCTCGTGCCCAATCTGTCGGCCATGGAAAACGTGATGGTCTCGACCGAGTTGAGCCGGGACCCGATGGACGTCGTCGAGGCCCTGCAACTGGTCGGGCTTCAGCAACGGATCGACCATTTCCCGGCCCAGCTCTCCGGCGGCGAGCAGCAGCGGGTGGCCATCGCCCGGGCGCTGGCCAAGAACCCGGATCTGTTGCTCTGCGACGAGCCGACCGGGGCGTTGGACTTCGACACCGGCAAGCGGGTGCTGCGGATGCTGGTGGATTTGAAGCAGCAGCTAGGCAAGACGATCGTGCTGATCACCCACAACAGCGCCATCGGCCCGGTAGCCGACCGGGTGATCCGTCTGCGCAGCGGCCAGGTCGTTGAGGTCCACACCAACCCCGAACCGGTCCCGCCCGAGGAGATCACCTGGTGAGCGTGCTGGACCGCAAACTCCGCCGCGAGTTGAAGTCCTCCTGGGGGCTACTGCTGGCGATCACCAGCATCATCGTGGTGGGGGTGACCTCGTTGGTCACCTTGGGTTCGTCGTACAACAACCTGGGCGAGGCCAAGCGGCAGTATTACGCGCAGTCGCGGATGGCCGATTTTTCCATCGAAGTGAAAAAAGTCCCCTTGGCCGAACTGGCCCCGCTGGCCGAGTTGCCCGGCGTGACCGAGATCCGTCCCCGTATCCAGTTCTACGCCACGGTGGCCCTTCAAGACATCGAGGAGCCGCTCAACGGCCTGGTGCTTTCGCTGCCCGATCGCCGCAAACCGATTATCAACGACGTCGTGCTGCGGCAAGGCGGCTACTTCACCGACACGCGGCAGAACGAGGTCATCGTCAACGACACCTTCGCCCGGCACCACAAGCTTCGGCCCGGCGACTGGATCCACCTGGTGTTGAACAACCGGCGGCAGGAACTGTTCATCGTGGGCACGGCGCTCAGCAGCGAGTTCGTCTACCTGCTCGGCCCGGGCGCGATCATTCCCGACCCGGCGCATTTCGGCGTCTTCTATCTCAAGCAGACTTACGCCGAAGACGTATTCGACTTCGACGGGGCGGCCAACCAGGTCTTGGGCCGTTTGACGCCCCAGATGTGCGACCGTCCGGGCGCGCTGTTGCGGCGGGCCGAGGATCTGCTCTCCTCCTACGGGGTCGCTTCCACCACGCCGCTGGCCGATCAGGCATCGAACAAGTACCTCTCTCAGGAAATCGAGGGCCTGAGAAGCTTCGGCATGGTCATGCCGATCATTTTTTTGGCCGTGGCCGCCTTGGTGCTCAACGTGCTGTTGACCCGATTGGCCGACCAACAGCGGACCGTGGTGGGAACGCTCAAGGCCCTGGGGTACTCCAATCGGCAGGTGTTCGTGCATTTTCTGAAGTTCGGACTGGCCGTGGGCATCACCGGCGGGCTGCTCGGCTGCGCCTGCGGGTATTACGCGGCCGAAGGCCTCACCGGCGTCTATCGGCAGTACTACACGTTTCCCGAGTTGAACAATCACTTCTACCCCGGCTTGCAGGCTTCCGGGCTGCTGATCAGCGTGTTGTGCGCCGCGGCGGGCAGTCTGCGGGGGACCCGGCTGGTGCTGAAGCTCAATCCGGCCGAGGCCATGCGGCCCAAGCCGCCCAAGCAGGGCGGGGCCGTGTGGCTGGAACACATCGGCTGGCTCTGGAAGCGGCTCAGCTCCGGATGGCGGATGGTCCTGCGCGGGATTATCCGCAACCGGGTGCGGACCGCCGCCGGGATCTTCGCCGCCGCCATGGGGGCCGGTATCCTGGTCAACGGGTTCATGATGGCCGAGGCCACCGTCTACCTGATCGACTTCCAGTTCAAATGGATCCTCCGCAGCGACGTCGACCTGACCTTCAAGGACGAACACGGCGAAGACGCCCTGCTGGAGGCGGCCCGGCTGCCGGGCGTCGATTGGGCCGAGCCGAAGCTGTCGGTCGGCTGCACGTTCTTCAACGGACCGTACCGTCGCAAGGGCGGCATCACCGGACTGGCCCCCGGGGCCCGACTGACGGTTCCCCGCGACCGGCAGGCCCGGCCCATTCGGATCCCGCCGGCCGGCTTGGCGATGAGCGCGAAGCTGGCCGAAGTGCTCCATCTGCAGCGGGGCGAGATGGTCAGCTTCCGCACCGTCAAGGGGCTGCGGCGCACCTATCAGGTCCCGATCATGGAAATCGCCGACGGCTACCTGGGAACGGCCGTCTACGCCGACATCCATTACCTCAGCCGGCTGATCGGCGAGGAGCTGGCCGTCACCGGAGTGCAATTGGCCACCGACAAAGACCCGGCCCACACCGCTGCCTTGTATCGCCAACTCAAACAGACGCCCGCGCTTCAGGCCGTCAACAGCCGGGCCGACATGATCCAGAGCCTGGAAGATACGTTGATTCAGAACATGTCGGTGTTCATCGGGCTGCTGGTGCTGTTTGCCGGGATCCTGTTCTTCGGCAGCATCCTCAACTCCTCGCTGGTCAGCCTGGCCGAGCGGCAACGCGAGGTGGCCACGTTGCGGGTGTTGGGTTACGGGCCATGGCAAATCGGCAACCTGCTGCTGCGCGAGAGCCTGATCGTCACCGGGATCGGCACGCTGATCGGCATGCCGGTGGGATACGGACTCAGCGTGCTGACCGCCATGGCCTACGATACCGAGATGTTCCGTTTCCCGGTGGTTTCCTCGCCGGTCACCTATCTATGGACGGCCGTGCTGGCGGCAGTTTTCGCCCTGATCGCTCACCTGGCGGTCCAGCGGACGATCCACAAGATGGACTGGCTGGAGGCGCTGCAAGCGAAGGAATGAAGACGAATGATGAGTGATGAGT
>SDBV01007051.1_pt1 | contig 15430 bp, 11 predicted proteins | sample 2277081 | NCBI WGS metagenome assembly SDBV01 (sample SAMN10402039, study PRJNA504765) | marine sediment metagenome | isolation source: marine sediment core GS10_PC15, 223 cmbsf | place: Arctic Ocean: Southern Knipovich Ridge | collected 2010
CGTCAGCGTCGTCTTCCCGTGGTCCACGTGACCTATCGTCCCAATGTTCACGTGCGGCTTCGTACGCTCGAATTTCGCCTTGGCCATAGCGCCCTACCTATTCTCCTCATCCCTGCTTCCAGGGGGATGCTTGGGTCAGTAGTAAACGATTCCTTCGGCGACGTTCGCCGGGACCTGCAAATAGTGAGAAAATTGCATCGTATACGTCGCCCTGCCCTGCGACATCGAGCGCAGATTGCTGACGTATCCGAACATCTCCGCGAGCGGAACCCCTGCTCGGATAACCTGGTTTTTTCGCCCGCGCTCGATTCCCGTGATGTTTCCGCGGCGGCTGCTCAGATCACCTTGCAGACCACCGACGAATTCATCGGGGGTTACCACTTCGACCGCCATGATCGGCTCGAGCAGAATCGGGCTCGCCGCACGCAGCGCGTCTTTCATCGCGATCGATCCGGCAATCTTGAAGGATCGCTCGGACGAATCGACGTCGTGCGCCTGGCCGTCCAAGAGGCGCACCACCACGTCCACGACCGGATACCCCGCGAGCATTCCGCTCTGGGTCACTTCTTTGCAACCTCCCCTCACCGAACTCACAAATTCCTTCGGGATCGCACCGCCCTTGATGCTGGACTTGAACGAGAAGCCGGACCCGGCCTCGCCGGGCGAAACCTCGAGCTTCACGACCGCGAAGTCGCCCGAACCACCCGTCTGCTTCACGTAGCGCCCTTCGACCGCCACGGTATCCGTGATCGTCTCTTTGTAGGCGACCTGCGGCTTGCCAACGTTGGCGCCGACCTTGAATTCGCGAACCAGGCGGTCGGTGATGATCTCGAGGTGCAGTTCGCCCATGCCCGAAATGATCGTCTGGCCCGTCTCGGAATCGATGGCTACGCGGAAGGAGGGATCCTCGTGCACGAGGCGTTGGAGCGAGTTTGACAACCGCTCCATGTCGGCGGTGGTGCGCGGCTCGATCGCGACGGAGAGGACCGGCTCCGGAAAATCAAGGGATTCGAGAACCACGGGATTCTGGGGGTCGCATAGCGTCTCCCCGGTCGTCACTTCCTTCAAGCCAACGATCGCGGCAATGTCTCCCGCCCAGATCTCGTCGAGATCCTGACGCTTGTTGGCGTGCATCTGAAGCAATCGCCCGATGCGCTCCTTGCGATCCCGATTCGCGTTGAGGACCTGATCGCCGGTCTTCGCGTGACCAGAGTAGACGCGGACATAGGCGAGATGCCCGACGTGCTTGTCGGTCGCGAGTTTGAACGCCAGTGCGCTGAAGGGTGCGTTGTCGTCCGCCTCGCGCACGACGGATGACTCGTCGCGCGGATGAATTCCCTCTACGGCCGCAACGTCGAGGGGTGACGGCAGGTAGTCGATGACGGCATCCAGGAGGGTTTGCACGCCCTTGTTCTTGAACGCGCTCCCACAAAAAACCGGAACGATCTGGAGCTGGAGTGTCGCTTCGCGGAGCGCCTTGCGGAGCTGATCCGCCGAGATCTCTTCGTTATGGAGGTATTTCGCGGTAAGCGCTTCATCGAGTCCCGCAACCGCTTCGATCAGATGCTCACGGGCCTCGGCGGTCGCATGCTCCAACTCTGCGGGAATCTCGCTCTCGTGGAATTCGACTCCCAGCGAACCGTCATCCCAGTAGATCGCCTTTTCGGTCAGCAGATCCACCACACCCTCGAAGTCGTCTTCGGATCCGATCGGAATCTGGAGGGGGACAGCGTTTGCAGCGAGTCGATCGCGAAGCGTGCCCACGACGCGGGAGAAGTCCGCACCGATCCGATCCATCTTGTTCACGAAGGCAATGCGCGGCACGCCGTAGCGATCCGCTTGCCGCCAAACCGTTTCGGATTGGGGCTCAACCCCCGCGACTCCGCAGAACACACCGATCGATCCGTCCAGAACCCGAAGGGAGCGCTCGACCTCGACCGTGAAATCGACATGCCCGGGCGTGTCGATGATGTTGATCCGATGGTCGTTCCAGAAGCAGGTCGTCGCAGCAGCCGTGATCGTGATCCCGCGCTCCTGTTCCTGCTTCATCCAGTCCATCGTCGCCGCGCCGTCATGGACCTCACCGATCTTGTAGTTGACGCCCGTGTAGTAGAGGATCCGCTCGGTCGTAGTCGTCTTGCCGGCATCGATGTGGGCCATGATGCCAATGTTTCGAGTTCTCTCGAGCGGTGTCGTGCGGGGCATTTTTTCGGATCCAAGTTCTCGATTGACCAGTTCCTACCAGCGGTAATGGGAGAAGGCCTTATTGGCCTCCGCCATCCGATGGGTGTCTTCACGCTTCTTCACGCTCTCGCCGCGTTCGTTCGCGGCATCGATGATCTCGTCTGCCAGTTTCTCGTGCATGCTTTTGCCCGCTCGACTGCGCGCGTAGCTCGAGAGCCACCGCATCGCGAGCGAGTTGGCGCGCTCGGGACGGACCTCGATCGGAACCTGGTAGGTCGCGCCGCCGACCCGCCGCGACTTCACTTCGACACGCGGGCGGATGTTGTCGAGCGCGCGCCTGAACATCGCCAACGGATCGTTGCGGGTCTTCTTTTCGATGACCTCGAACGCACCGTAGACGATGTGCTCCGCGGTGCTCTTCTTGCCATCCCTCATGATGACGTTCGTGAAGCGGCCGACCATTCGGTCGCTGTACTTGGGATCCGGTAGGATCTTCCGCTTCGGTACTTCTCGTCGTCGCGGCATCTGCCCTCGTTGCACTCTTGTCGGGACCAAGCCCGACGCATAAGAAATCAGCGATCAAACGGCGCGTCCACCGACGCCCGCGCGGTCGCCAATGGAAAACTACTTCGGTCGCTTCGTTCCGTACCGCGAACGGCTGCGATGCCGATCTGCGACTCCCATCGTATCGAGCGTGCCGCGGACGATGTGGTAACGAACACCAGGAAGGTCTTTGACGCGTCCCCCGCGCACCAACACGACAGAGTGCTCCTGCAGGTTGTGCCCTTCACCGGGGATATAAGCGTTGACTTCGCGACCATTGGTCAACCGCACGCGAGCCACTTTGCGCAGCGCGGAATTCGGCTTCTTGGGTGTCGCGGTAAAGACGCGCAGACACACACCACGCCGCTGGGGGGCCCGCATCAGGTCGGGAGATTTCGATCGCGACTGCTTGCGCTGACGCCCGCGGCGAACGAGCTGCTGGATCGTCGGCATATCGGTGTTCCCTCGAAACTGAGCTACCGGAACCCTGGTTCGCACCCCAACGCGCACCGTGCGCGAATGCACCACCCCCCCGTGTCCTACTTTCGGCGACGAAGGGGGCGGAGGAAACGTTCCTCAGGCGGTACCCATGTCTTGCCAGAAGCGGAACTCAGGCAGGCGGTCTGTGCCAAAAACCGCTGCATCTTAGCGAGCTTCCGACCCCTGTCAACGCTCGGGATAGGCGAAGGTCGAGCGCAAATCGGATTCCGCGTAGCCGTCCGCGTCGGGATCCAACCCGGACCCCGAATTGGATCCCGGCGCGGACCGCGAAGCACCTCTCAGGTCTTCAAATCCAAGCGGGCTGAGCTGGCCGAAGCCATCAGACCGTCCGTGGTGACGGCGGGCGCCTCGGCCGGCACGGGAAGCTCTGCGAGCGGCTCCTCCTCGGGGCCCTCCATCAACTCCTCGGGTGCATCGACCTGGATCCCGATCTGGTGGTAGCGGGCCATCCCCGTCCCAGCGGGAATCAGCCGACCCATGATGACGTTTTCCTTCAGGCCCCGCAGCAGATCGACCTTGCCCCACATGGAGGCTTCGGTCAGGACCTTCGTGGTCTCCTGGAAAGAGGCCGCCGAAATGAATGACTCGGTGGACAGCGACGCCTTCGTGATCCCGAGCAGCAACGGCTCGGCAAGGGCGGGCTGCTTGCCCTCCTCCAGCATGCGCGCATTGGTCGACTCAAAGACGACCTTCTCGACGTGCTCACCCACCAGGAAGTCCGTATCGCCCACGTCGATGACCCGCACGCGGCGGAGCATCTGCTTGACGATCACCTCGATGTGCTTGTCGTTGATGCGAACGCCCTGGAGTCGATAGACCTCCTGAACCTCATCGACAAGATACTTCGAGAGTTCCTTCTCGCCCTTGATCCTGAGGATGTCGTGGGGGTTGGACGAGCCGTCCATCAGCGCCTCGCCGGCTCGCACCACGTCGCCCTCGTGAACGCTGATGTGCTTTCCCTTCGGGATCAGATACTCCTTCGGCTCCACGTCCGTGATATCCGGCGTCACGATGATCCGCCGCTTGCCGCGCGAGTCCGAGCCGAAGGACACGACTCCGTTGATCTCGGTCACGATCGCAAAATCCTTGGGCTTGCGGGCCTCGAAGAGTTCGGCCACTCGGGGCAAGCCTCCGGTGATGTCCTTCGTCTTGGTGGTCTCGCGGGGCATCTTGGCGAGAACATCGCCGGCCTCGACGTCTTGTCCTTCGGAAACCGACAAAGCCGCGCCGACCGGCAGGAGCGCTCGCGCCTCGGTAGCCCCCGCCGCGTCCTTCACGGAAATGCGGGGCCGCAGATCGGGGTCCTTGGACTCGATGATCACCTTCGAAGACACGCCGGTGAACTCGTCCACCTGCTCCCGCATCGTCGCGCCCTCGATGATGTCCCCGAACTTCACCACGCCGTTGGACTCCGAGAGAATCGGATTCGCGAACGGGTCCCACTCGAGCAGCAGCGTTCCCGGCTTGACGCGCTCGCCCTCCGCGACTTTAACGCGTGCGCCGTAGACCACCGAATAGCGCTCGCGATCGCGGCCGCTCTTGTCGAAGATGCCAAGTTCGGCATTACGATTCATCACGATGCTGCGACCTTCGCGGTCCGTGACGGTGCGCATGTTCGTGAAGCGCACCTCACCCTCGGCGGTCGCCTCGACGTGAGACGCCTCGGCTCGTCGCGTCGCCGTTCCGCCGATGTGGAAGGTTCGCATCGTGAGCTGGGTTCCGGGCTCCCCGATCGACTGGGCTGCGATCACGCCGACCGCCTCGCCCAGATTGACGATCTCGCCGCGCGAGAGATCGCGTCCGTAGCACTTACCGCAGACTCCAAAAGGGATTTCGCAGGTCAACACCGATCGAATCAAGATCTTCTCGATACCCGCATCGTGGATGTTCTTGACCTTATCCTCGTCGAATTCCGCGCCGGCTTCGACCAACAAGTCGTCGGTGAGCGGGTCGCGAACGTCTTCCAGTGCTACGCGGCCGAGAATGCGTTCGCCAATCGGCTCGATGATCTCGCCCCCCTCGACCAGCGGACCTGTCTCGATTCCGTCCGTCGTCCCACAGTCGATTTCGCGAACGATCATGTCCTGCGAAACATCGACGAGGCGCCTGGTCAGGTAGCCCGAGTTCGCAGTCTTGAGCGCCGTGTCCGCCAGGCCCTTGCGCGCACCGTGGGTCGAAATGAAATATTGAAGTACCGAGAGACCCTCGCGGAAGTTCGAGGTAATCGGCGTCTCGATGATTTCACCCGAGGGCTTGGCCATCAAACCCCGCATCCCGGCCAGTTGACGCATCTGCTGAGCGGAGCCTCGGGATCCCGAGTCGGCCATCATGTAGATGGAATTGAAGCTCGGAACCGCGTGTTCGACTCCTTCTTCGTCGCGAACCATCTCGGTACCGAGCCCCTCCAACATCTGATCCGCAATTTCCTCGGTTGCATTCGCCCAGATGTCGATCACCTTGTTGTAACGCTCACCGTCGGTGATCAGACCCTCCTGGTACTGCTCCTCGATCAGCCCCACCTGCTTGTCCGCGCCATCGATGAGCTTCTGCTTGTCCTTCGGAATCTGCATGTCGTCGATGCAGATCGAGATCCCCGCTTTGGTGGCGTACTGGTAGCCCAGGGTGCGAAGGCGGTCAGCAAGGATCACCGTCGCCTTGTTGCCCAGTCTCCGGTATGCCTGATCGATCAGTTCACCCAACGCCTTCTTGTCCATCACCTGATTGATCAGTTCGAAGGGAATCTCATCGGGCACGATCTCTTTGAGCAGGATTCGACCCGTGGTTGTCTGGACCACTTCGCCGTCCAAGCGCACGTCTATCACGGCCAACAGATCGACGGCTCCCGCGTCGTAGGCGATCCGAACCTCTTCCGGGCTGGAAAAACGCATCCCGGCACCCGAGACGCCCCTACCCTCGCGCGTCATGTAGTAACAGCCGAGCACGATGTCCTGGCTCGGGCCGATGATCGGGCGTCCGGTCGCTGGGCTGAGGATGTTATTGGTCGACATCATCAAGACGCGCGCTTCCATCTGGGCTTCGACACTGAGCGGTATGTGAACCGCCATCTGGTCACCGTCGAAGTCCGCGTTGAAGGCCGCGCAGACCAGTGGGTGGAGCTGGATCGCCTTGCCGTCGATCAGGATCGGCTCGAAGGCCTGGATCCCGAGTCGATGTAGCGTCGGTGCACGGTTGAGCAGCACCGGGTGTTCCTGGATGACCTCGGCGAGAATATCCCAGACCTCGGGATGCTCCTTCTCGACCATCTTTTTCGCGGCTTTGATGGTGGTCACATAGCCACGTTGTTCGAGTTTGGAATAGATGAACGGCTTGAAGAGTTCGAGCGCCATCTTGCTCGGGAGTCCGCACTGATGCAGGCGCAATTCGGGTCCGATCACGATGACCGAACGCCCCGAGTAGTCGACACGCTTTCCGAGCAGATTCTGGCGGAATCGGCCGGTTTTACCCTTCAGCATGTCGGACAGTGACTTGAGGGGGCGCTTGCTCGGTCCCGTGATCACGCGGCCGCGGCGGCCGTTGTCGAAGAGCGCATCGACAGACTCCTGAAGCATCCGCTTCTCGTTGCGAATGATCACCTCAGGCGCGTTGAGTTCCTGAAGGCGCTTGAGCCGATTGTTGCGATTGATCACGCGCCGATAGAGATCGTTCAGATCACTGGTCGCGAAGCGGCCGCCATCCAACGGCACGAGCGGGCGGAGGTCAGGTGGAATCACCGGGATGATCTCCAGGATCATGTGCTCGGGCTTGTTGCCCGATTCGCGGAAGGCGTCGAGCACCTTGAGGCGCTTGGATACTTTCTTGCGCTTGGCCTCGCTGGTCGCCTCGCGCATCTCAACGCGAAGCCTCTTGCACTCTTCTTCGACGTTCAACTTTGCGAGCATTGCGCGAACGGCTTCGGCACCAATGCCGATTTCGAACGCTTCCCGCCCCCACGTCTCGCGGGCCTCGGCGAGCATCTCGTCGTTGAGGAGTTCGCCAAAGCCCAGGGTGGTCTCGCCCGGATCGATGACGATGAACGACTCGAAATAGAGAACCTTCTCGATATCGCGCAGCGAGATCTCGAGAATGTTGCCAATCCGAGAGGGCAGCGATTTCAGGAACCAGATGTGCGCCACCGGGGTCGCCAGCGTGATGTGCCCCATTCGCTCGCGCCGCACCTTGGATTGGATCACTTCGACGCCGCACTTTTCGCATACGACACCACGGTGCTTCATGCGCTTGTACTTCCCGCAATTGCACTCGTAGTCCTTCACTGGACCGAAGATCTTGGCGCAGAAAAGCCCGTCGCGTTCCGGCTTGAAGGTCCGGTAGTTGATCGTCTCCGGTTTCTTGACTTCACCGAACGACCATTCCCGAATCTTTTCCGGCGACGCAATCGAAATCCGGAGCGCGTTGAACGCCAACGGATCTTTGGGCTTTTCGAACAAATTGTAGAGATCGCGCAAAGCGGCTCCCCCAGCGATTGGCGGGATCAAACCCCGCGTTGCGATTGGGGGCGGCGTGCTGTCCGCCCCAATCGCGTTCTAGTTCTTGTCTTCCATCAATTCGATGTCGAGACCGAGTGCCTGAAGTTCCTTCACGAGAACATTGAAACTCTCGGGCAATCCGGGCTCGAGCACATTTTCACCCTTCACGATCGACTCGTAGATCCGGGTTCGGCCGAGCACGTCGTCGGACTTCACGGTCAAGAATTCCTGCAGCGCAAAGGCCGCCCCATAAGCCTCCATCGCCCAGACCTCCATCTCACCCAGACGCTGGCCACCAAACTGCGCCTTGCCGCCCAGAGGCTGCTGGGTGACGAGGCTGTAGGGTCCGATACTCCGGGCATGGATCTTGTCTGCGGCGAGATGGTGCAGCTTCATGATGTAGAGAACACCGACCGTCACATCCATATCGAAGGGCTCACCGGTCCGCCCGTCGAAGAGCACCGTCTGGCCGGTGAGGGGGAGACCGGCCCGATCGAGCTCGGCGCGAATCTCGTCTTCACTCGCTCCATCGAAGACCGACGTCGCGAGGTGGATGCCATTTCGAGCATCCTGCGCGAATGCAACGATCGCCTCGTCGTCGGCTTCGTCGAGTTGCTTCGAGATCCGCTCGTCTCCGTAAACTTCCTTCAGGCGCTCTCGCAGGGCTCCGACTTCTACATTCCGATGATCCGCGAGCAATTCTGCGACCTGCGCTCCCAGACCGTGCGCCGCCCAACCCAGATGGGTTTCCAGGACTTGCCCCACATTCATGCGCGACGGCACGCCAAGCGGATTGAGAACGATGTCGATGGGCGTTCCGTCGGCCATGTAGGGCATGTCCTCTTCCGGAAGGATCCGCGAGATCACACCCTTGTTGCCGTGACGTCCAGCCATCTTGTCGCCGACGGACAGCTTCCGCTTGATGGCGAGATAGACCTTGACCATCTTAAAAACGCCCGGCGGGAGTTCATCACCCCGCTTCAAACGCGCGATCTTTTCGTCGAAGACCGCTTTGATGACCGCCACCTGGTCGTCGACTCCTTGATAGAGTCGGTCTACCTGCTCTTGGACGCGCACATCAACGAGTTGGATGTCGCGCCAGCGCCGCGTCGGAATCTCGTTCAGGATGACATCCGTGATGATCCCCTTGGCCTCAATCCAGGTGATATCGTGGCGATCGTCACCGACGCGATTCGCAGCCTTCTTCCCGACGATCAGCTCCCAAATCTTGCGGGCCACGCTGTCACGGATGATGCGGGCCTCGTCCTCCTGATCCTTCCGAAGGCGCTCAATCTCCAATTCCTCGATCACCTGCGCGCGCTCGTCCTTTTCGACGCCACGGCGGGAGAAGACCTGAGCGCCGATCACCGTTCCACTCACACCCGGCGGCAATCTCAGAGAAGTATCCCGGACGTCTCCGGCTTTTTCGCCAAAGATCGCCCGCAGGAGGCGCTCTTCGGGTGAAAGCTGGGTTTCGCCCTTCGGTGTGATCTTTCCGACCAGAACGTCGTCAGAACTGACCTCGGCTCCGATTCGGACGATCCCGGACTCGTCGAGATCCTTCAGGGCCTCTTCTCCGACGTTCGGAATGTCGCGGGTGATCTCCTCCTTTCCGAGCTTCGTGTCGCGCGCGATCGACTCGTACTCCTCGATGTGAATGGAAGTGTAGGAGTCGTCCTTGACCACCCGTTCGGAAATCAGGATGGAGTCCTCGAAGTTGTATCCAGCCCAGGGCATGAAGGCGACCCTGACGTTGCGCCCGAGTGCCAATTCGCCGTTGTCCGTCGCCGGCCCATCCGCGATCACCTGCCCCTTCTTGACCTGGTCACCGGAATTCACGATGGGTTTTTGGTTGATGCAGGTGTTCTGGTTGGAGCGCTGGTATTTGATGAGGTTGATGATGTCGATGTTCGAACCCGCGCCGTCGTCCTCGTCGGGTTTGATGACGATTCGAGACGCATCGACAGACTCCACGACACCATCTCGCTTCGCGACGACCGTGACGCCCGAGTCGCGCGCGACGACCGCCTCGATTCCGGTTCCCACGAGCGGCGCCGTGGCCCGCATCAGCGGAACAGCCTGACGCTGCATGTTCGAACCCATCAGCGCGCGATTCGCGTCGTCGTTCTCGAGGAATGGAATCAGCGAGGCAGCCACGGACACGAGCTGGTTCGGAGAGACGTCCATCATCTGCACATCGCCGGGCGGAACCACGACGAACTCTCCGCCCTTCCGGGACTGCACGGCATCCCGGGTGTAACGACCATCCGCATCGATCGGAGCATTCGCCTGAGCGATGGACAGAGCCTCCTCGTCCAGGGCCGAGAGGTATTCCACCTCGTTGGATACCTTCCCGTCCTTCACCGTGCGATAGGGAGTCTCGATGAAACCCAGGTCGTTCACCCGCGCAAACGTCGACAGCGAGGCGATCAGTCCGATGTTCGGTCCTTCCGGTGTTTCGATCGGGCAGATTCGACCATAATGCGTCGGGTGTACGTCCCGCACCTCGAAACCCGCGCGCTCCCGGGTCAGACCGCCCGGCCCGAGCGCAGACAGTCGCCGTTTGTGGGTCACCGCGGAGAGCGGGTTGGTCTGGTCCATGAACTGTGAGAGCTGACTCGATCCGAAGAATTCCTTGATGACCGCAGACACCGGCTTCGAGTTGATCAGGTCGTGGGGCATCAGGGTCTCGATCTCCTGGAGCGACATTCGCTCCTTGATCGCACGCTCCATCCGCACCAGGCCGATCCGATATTGATTCTCGAGCAGTTCGCCGACGACTCGGACACGCCGGTTGCCGAGGTGGTCGATGTCGTCGATCCGCTTCGTGGAGTCGACGCCATTCTTGAGGTCCACCAAGTACCTGACGGCCGCGAGAATGTCCTCCCTCCGCAGGGTCGGCAGGTCAGCCAGGGCAATTTCTTCGGTGATGCCCTTGACTCCCTGCGGTCGGAACTCGACCCGTTCGCTCGGGTCATGTGCCAGCTTGTGGTTGAGCTTCAAACGGCCCACGCGCGAAAGGTCGTAGCGCTCCGCGTTGAAGAAGAGGTTGTTGAAGAGATTCGTGGCCGTGTCGAGAGTCGGCGGATCGCCGGGCCGCAGGCGCCTGTAGATCTCGATGACGGCTTCGTCCGTCGACAACGTCTTGTCGACGCTCAGCGTGTCGCGCAGCGCCATTCCAGAGGTGAGCGGATCGAGATAGAGGAGCGGGAACTCTGTAATCCCCCGATTCTTGAGTTCCTCGAGGTGGGCCTCCGTGAGTTCCTCGTTGCACTCGAGGAGCACTTCGCCTGTCGTTTCGTCGACGATGTCCACCGGTGCCACGCGCTTGACCGCATCCGTTCGAATCAGGTCCTCGAGTCCAACCTGGATCCACTTCAAGCCGGCCTCGTTGATCTTTCGCATCCCCGCAGCGGTGATTTTTCGATCCTTGCGGACCAGGATGCTTCCGTCGTTGTCGCGAATTTCTCGCGTGCAGCGCTGTCCGACCAGAAGGCCGGGAACAACGCTCTTCATGATCTTCTTGCCATCGATCCGAATCATCTCTGATTCATAGAAATAGGCGAGCAGGTCCTCGGGTGAATACCCAAGGGCCTTGAGGAGAACGGTGACGTGGATCTTTCGCCGCCGATCGATCCGGGCGAACAGGAGATCCTTGTGGTCGAACTCGAGATCGAGCCACGATCCCCGGTACGGGATGATGCGACAGGAGTAGATCTTTTTGCCGCTCGCGCTGACCGTTGTCGAGATCGACGTGTCGTAGAAAATGCCGGGCGAGCGATGCAACTGAGAAACGACGACGCGCTCCGTTCCGTTGATGATGAAGGTTCCCTGCTCGGTCATCACGGGGATTTCCCCGAAATAGACCTCCTGCTCCTTCACATCGCGGATCGCCTGAGATCCCCCGCTGTCGTCCCAGGCGACGAGTCGAATCGTCACCTTGAACGGAGCCGCGTAGGTCATTCCGCGCGCGAGGCAATCTTGTACGTCGTATTTCGGTTCCTCGAGCGTGTAACCCACGAACTCGAGCGACGCGGAGTCATTGAAATCCTTGATTGGAAACACCGAGTTGAACACCGCCTGCAGGCCGACGTTCTCGCGCTTTTCCATCTCGACCCGGGTCTGTAGAAAACGCTGGAAGGTCTTTTTCTGGATCTGGATGAGATCCGGAATTTCCAGGACCGCGGGGATCTTGGAGTAGGCCTTACGGATTCGCGGCAGATTCTCGGAAAACGCAACTTGGTTCACGTTTCGCCTCGCCCAAAGTTATTCGAGTTACGATTAAACCTTTGCGTGCGTCAGCAGAGCTGGCGTACGCGCCCATGTCACCCCACCGACCTACTTGATGTCGGCCTGGCCGCCGGCTCCTTCGATCTTTGCTTTGATTTTCTCGGCCTCGTCCTTCGCAATTCCTTCCTTGATGGCCTTCGGCGCGCTCTCCACCAACTCCTTGGCTTCCTTGAGACCAAGGCTGGTAATCGCGCGGACTTCTTTGATGACCTGGATCTTCTTGTCGCCAGCGCTGATCAGCACGACATCAAATTCGTCTTGTTCGACGGCAGCCTCTGCACCCGCAGCTCCCGCTGCGGCGACAACGGCGACCGGCGCAGCGGCCGAGACGCCCCACTTCTCTTCGAGGAGCTTCGCGAGATCAGCGGCCTCCATGATGGTGAGGCTCGAAAGCGATTCAGCAATTTGGTTCAGGTCGGCCATGTCTTTTCAACCCTTATCAATTCGCCCAAGTCGATCGGGCGGTGCTGGCGGATTCATTCCCGCCGGATGATGGTTCAACGATGGGCAACGCCCATCATGTCGGAGCGCCGTCAGCACGCCCCGCCTGAAATCGCGGTGCTCAACCTTCCTCTTGCTGCGCCCTGCGGGCCTCGACCAGGCGTGCCAACTGCGCGCCGGGCTCCGCGATCAACCGGACCAGTTTCGTCGCGGGCGCCTGCAGCAAACCGATGATCATTCCGCGCAGCGCGTCCATCGACGGCAGCCTCGCGAGCGCTGCGATCTGCTCGGCATCGATGACTTCGCCGTCGACCACGCCTCCCTTGAGCTCGAAGACTTTGTGGTCCTTCGCAAAATCCGACAGGATCTTGGCCAGGCCCACCGGATCGCCAAACGAAATCGCAACCGCGGTCGGTCCCTCGAAGTGGTTGGCGAGACCCGCCACGTCCAGATCCGCCGACGCGCGCCGCAAGACCGCATTCTTGGCGACCCGGTATTCGAAATCGCCAGCGCCCTCCTTACGGATCCGGTGCCGCAGCTCATCGGCTGCGGCCACGTTCAAACCCCGGTAGTCGGCGACGTAGACGCTCTTGGCTCGGCTGAATTTTTCATTCAGCTCTGCAACCTGCTCTTCTTTTTGCGTTCGTGTCAGCACCGCTCGCTCACTCCTTGCAGACGTTCGGGGTCACCGGACCGGCGAATCCCCGAAACATCGAGGTCTGTCAGACCGCCTCGCTCATAACGCTCGTCGGATCGATCCGAACACCCGGGCTCATCGTGGTCGAAATCGAAACCTTCTTGAGATAGATGCCCTTGCTCGCGGCGGGCCTCGCCTTGATGACCGCGTCGAGCAGCGCCCGCGCGTTCTCGAGCAGTTGACTCGGTTCGAACGACTTCTTGCCGATCGAGGCATGAACGATCCCCGTCTTGTCAACGCGATACTCCACCTTGCCGGCCTTCTGGTCGCTGACCGCCTGCGCCACGTCCATCGTGACGGTCCCGAGCTTCGGATTCGGCATCAGACCGCGCGGTCCGAGCACCTTTCCGAGCCGTCCGACGACGCTCATCATGTCGGGTGTTGCGATCACCCGCTCGAACTCCAGCCAGCCCTCGTTCTGGATCTTCTTGGCCAGATCGTCGCCGCCGACGTAATCCGCTCCCGCTTTCTGGGCCTCTTCTTCCTTGGCGCCCTTCGCGAACACCAGAACTCGGATCGACTTGCCCGTTCCATGGGGCAGGACGATCGCACCGCGCACCATCTGGTCGGCGTGCTTCGGATCGACACCGAGGTTGATCGCGATGTCCACGCTCTCGTCGAACTTCCGGGATTCAGCGCCACACACGAGCCCAAGTCCCTCCTCGAAGCCGTAGATCCGGGTCGCGTCGATCGCCTCGGCTACCACTCGGTACTTCTTGCTCGCCTTGCCCACCCGTTCAGCCCTCCACAACTTCAATGCCCATTGAGCGCGCGGTGCCGGCGATGATGCGCATCGCCATCTCGACGTCATGGGCGTTCAGGTCGGGTGCCTTGATCTCTGCGATCTCGCGCACCTGACTCGATGTCACACTCCCCACCTTTTCCTTGTGCGGCTCACCCGATCCCTTCGCGATCTTGGCAGCCCGCTTGAGAAGTACAGCCGCAGGCGGCGTCTTCAATTCGAAGGTGAAGCTCCGGTCCGCGTAGATGGTCACCACGGCCGGGATGATCAAACCCGCCTTGTCCTGCGTGCGCGTGTTGAACGTCTTGCAGAACTCCATGATGTTGACACCGTGCTGGCCCAGTGCAGGCCCGACCGGAGGCGACGGATTCGCCTGCCCGGCGGGGCACTGCAACTTCACGATGGCTACGACTTTCTTGGCCACAAAAGCTCCTCAGGATTTCTCGACATTGGTGTAGTCGAGCACCACCGGTGTGGCGCGCCCGAATACATGAACCATGACCCGCAACTTCTCCTTCTCGGACATCACCTCATCAACGAAACCAGAGAAGTTCGCGAACGGGCCGTTCACGACGCGCACATTCTCTCCCTCTTCGAAGAGGATCTTCGGCTTCGGCTTTTCCGCGCCGTCCCGAATCTGCTGCGTCATTCGGGCCACTTCTTCATCCGAGATGGGCGGTGGCTTCTGATCACCACCTACGAAGCCCGTGATCTTCGGAGTCCCGCGCACGGTGTGCCAGGTCTCATCTGTGAGGTCCATCCGAACCAGGATGTAGCCGGGAAAGTACTTCCGCTTGGAAGTCCGCTTCTGTCCCTTGACCATTTCGACGACGGTCTCTTCGGGAATCAAGACTTCGTCGAAGCTGTCCTCCTGTCCGAGCGACTTGGCGCGGTCGAGTAATGAACGCATCGCCTTGGCTTCGTAGCCAGAGTAGGTATGAACGATGTACCACTGCTTCGCCATCGGGGTCTCCGAGATCACTACCGAGTCACTTCGATCAACCAAAAACAAGCTGGACAATTTGCCCCAACACCGCGTCCACCAGGCTCAAAGCCAGCGTGATGACAATTACGATGACGACGACTCCAATCGTGCCGCCGATCGCCTCCTTCTGAGACGGCCAGGTGATCTTCTTGAACTCGATCTCCACCTCTTTTACGAACTGGAGTCCATCACTGATCCAGATAGCGGGGTTCCATTGCATGGCCGACATCACCTGTTCGCGCCCGTTGGGCATGGCCCGGTCACGCGAGACCGACGCGGGCATGCTGAATCCACCTTCCGTTCCTGGCAGGCGCGGCAGGACTCGAACCTGCAACCGCCGGATTTGGAATCCGGTGCACTACCAATTATGCTACGCGCCTAATTACTCCGCGGTTTCGCGACACATCGCCCGGCGATGCCCGCGAGCCCGTCCCGTCCTGCTACTCGATAATCTCTGCGACGACGCCGGCGCCCACGGTCCGACCGCCTTCGCGAATCGCAAACCGCAACTCCTTGTCCATCGCGATCGGCGTGATCAGCTCCACCGTCATCTCCACATTGTC
>SDBV01007052.1_pt1 | contig 15429 bp, 17 predicted proteins | sample 2277081 | NCBI WGS metagenome assembly SDBV01 (sample SAMN10402039, study PRJNA504765) | marine sediment metagenome | isolation source: marine sediment core GS10_PC15, 223 cmbsf | place: Arctic Ocean: Southern Knipovich Ridge | collected 2010
TTAGATTTCCTCGTTTAGACCAGTCTATTTTCCCGCCGTTTGCTCTTAAGGTGACCGGTTTCGACCGAATATTCTCAAATGTTAGGATATTATCAGTTGGATTTACTATCTTGATGTAGGTATCGCTTGGTCCGGCTGCTGGAAATAATGACATACAGGTTAAAAAACCGGTAAGCGCTATATATCTTGTTTTCATAATTATTCCTCATTTAATTAGGTTATATGACAATAACTCACAATAAAACTATTACAATTTGTATTATATCATGGTTTTTTCTAAGGAATCAAGGGTTTTCAATGAAAAAGCGAAAAAGACCTCTTATAGGCAACTTGAAAGCTTCTCAAGTTTTCACTAACTTTTGGTCTTGACAGGAGGGGCCGCTATATCACTTTGCTGTGACACTATGCATGTTGTTTTGCTTTGCAATTTTGCGTACCTCCCATATACTAGGGTATAATAGGATTAATCTTCGTTACTAAAGGTGTGCAGGTGATTTCTACTTCAGATTTCAAAAAGGGTGGCAAAATTCTCTTTCGTAAAGAACCATATATGATTATTGATTTTCAGCATGTTAAACCGGGCAAAGGCGGAGCTTTTGTGCGGACAAAAATGAAAAGCATGATCACCGGATTGATACATGAAGAGACCTTCCGATCTGGAGAAAAGTTCAATTCACCCGATCTTGAATACAAAAAGATGCAATATCTTTATGAAGATAATGGCCTATATAACTTCATGGATCAAGAAAGTTATGAACAGGTTCCTTTAAATAAGGACCAGATTGAAGAGGTTCTTGATTATTTAAAGGAACAGGAAGTTTATACTATTTTATACTTCAATGATAAACCGATCGGTGTTACCCCACCATTGTTTATGGAATTGGAAGTTAAAGAGACCCCACCGGGCGTTCGTGGTGATACGGCACAAGGTGGTGCAACTAAGCCTGCCACATTAGAGACAGGATTGGTAGTGCAAGTTCCTCTGTTTGTTAATGAAGGAGAAGTGGTTAAGCTTGATACACGAGATGGCAGTTATATTGAACGGGTTAAAAGAAATTAGGAATCTGTATATGTGTTTATTGCATGATAACCTGTTGAATGATCAGATTATATCTTATAAAGATCTCTCTCGACGGCAAGTCCGTTCATTAATTTTTCATATACTCTATGCAGCCGAAAGTCACGAGTATAAAGATTCGCTTGAATCAATTGTTGACAATCTCAGTCGTGGCTATAGCATTGATATACCCCTGGATAGCCCAGCTTTTCAAACAGCCCAATCAATCATTGTTCATAAAGATGAGCTTGATAAAGAGATTATGCCCTATTTGCAAAATTGGCGCTTTGAACGCATTGGTTGCTGTACTCGCTTGATTTTGCGCTTTGCTATGTGGGAACTTGTTCATACTGACATACCACCAAGTATTATTATTAATGAAGCGGTGGAGCTTGCTAAATGTTTCTCAGAAAAAGATGCCTATAAATTTATAAATGGTATCTTAGATGAAGCAATTAAAGCAAATGAAAATCAGCCAAAAAAATCATAAGTCTTGGCTTTGGCCAGTCGTTCTTGATACCATAACAAGAGCATAGGTAAAATCAAAAAAGGAGATGTCCATGAAGACATTACAGACTATGTTCTTTTTTGCCAGTTTTACTTTAAGTGCTGAACCATGTAAGCAGATGAGCCCTGAAGTATTGCAAGCACTTGAAGAGGTTGTTGATGAGATTTATGATCTAAATACACAAGACATACAAGAACTCGTTTGCCAAGATTTTGGGTGTATTCCGGAAATATCAGCTGAAGAGTTGCAACAAAAGAAGATTGATAATCCAGATATATTGGTGCTAAACGTTCTATCAGATTATTGGTATCATGATTGCCATATTACGGGATCTATTAATGTTCCCCTTAAAGAACTTATATATACGGTTCAAGATTGGAATCGCAGCCAAGAGATTGTGGTGTATTGTGCACTTGATAAATGCGATGCGGGAGAAAAGGCTTATGTTTTGCTTCGTTGTATGGGATTTAGTTCAGTGGTCGATTATTCTGGTGGCATGAAGGAATGGTTTCAGTTAGGATACCCAGTTGAGGGTCCATGTGTTGGATGGTATTTACATGAAAAGCAATCACGTATTTTTGATTTTCTGCCTACGGAATTTGATTTTAAACAGACCATAAAACAAACAGGCTGTATTGAAATGATTTTAATGAATGATTAATTGAGGAGAGTCAATGATGATCATGTTGCTTATTTGTGTGTTTCTATATACGTATGTTGATGCAGCCATACCATTGGGCACTACACGCTTGGCTAATGTGGAAACCACCAGTTGGTATCTCATTCTAGGAGGCTTTCTTGCTGAGTTACTTATCATGTATTTCCTCCTGAGAGCTCAAGAGAGATTTCCAAAAGTTCTTGGTGTGACTATCTTTATGAACGCGATCTCAATCTTTATGGGTACTGTTACGGTGTTTGGTGCAGATGTTTTGGTTGCAGATATACTTCATTTACCGGCAATCATCTCCTTTGCAATTATCTATTTAGTGGCCGTATTAACCAGTGTGGCAACTGAGGTACTGATCGTGACCAAAATATTCCCTAAAGTTGATACATTTAAGTTAATACTGTTATTATCACTTGCTAACATTATTAGCATTGCTGCTGGTATGTATGGCATATGGATAACCAGGATTACTGGTTAACTTGTATCTTTTTATATTTTGGTGTGTACCGATCCATCCTTGTAGTCCAAGGACAAAATAGAAAGCTTTATGCAAGGATTGTGAGTTATTTTTGCTCCGCTTCTTCTTTAGAAACGATGATCATGTTCTCTCTCCCGCTCGTCCTGAGTGATTTTTCGGAGAAAAATCGTATCGAAGGATCAAAAAAGCTTCATAAACAATCAATCTACCGAGGCGAGAAGTTATAGTTGAAAATATGGGAAAATATGCCAAAAAAATCCTTGCACGTTGGTCATTACAACCCGTTTAAGTAATGTGTTCAAGCAAATATTTCGCCCTTCGATACGATTTTTCTTCGAAAAATCACTCAGGATGAGCGGGGAAGAAATACAATCTCATATGTAATGTATAGCACTGCCCTTTAAGCTTTACACAAAGACGTTAAACGACTTCTAGACTACAACGACAGGAGTAAGTTGGCGCGTGCACCATCAAGTTGTCACAGCTTAAAGTGTAAGGTTTAGTGACCAGCGCTATAACAGTGCTTCTTTATACGCATTTGTTTGAATGCCTTTTGTGAGCTCTATTGAAAAAATAAATTAAGCTCTCGCTGTGCTGAAGTAGCACTATCAGAGCCGTGAACGGCATTATTACTTTTGCTTTCGGCAAACATTTTACGCAAGGTGCCCACAGTTGCTTGACTTGGATCAGTTGACCCAATAAGAGTACGCCAATCAACAATGGCATTCTTTTTTTTCAGTTCCATACCGATTACCGGTCCTGAAGTAATATAGGTAACTAAGTCTTTAAAAAATGGTTTGCCTTTATGCTCAGCATAAAATGTTTCAGCTTCCTTTTTGGTAAGCGTACGTTTTTGCATGGTTGCGATGGTAAATCCATTCTGTTCTGTGAGTTTGATAATGGCACCACTATGCATATTGGCAATTGCATCAGGTTTGATCATGCCAAAGGTAGTTTCAACTCTTTGGGGGACTGCTTGTGTTTGTGCTGATTGTGTTGATTCATTTAAAAGACAGTGGCTTGCTGCGCAACAGACGCTTACGATTAGAAAATACGCAGATATAGTTAACAACTGTTTTTTCATGAGACTCTCCATTTAAAAAAGTGAAAAAGGATAGAAGCTCAGCTTCTATCCTTTAGTATATAACTAAAATAATGCTTAATTAAAGATCATGGAAAAAAAACTTCAGTTCTTGAGCTGCCGTTTCAGGTGCGTCAGATCCGTGAACTGCATTCTCTCCGATACTTTCAGCATATAATTTACGAACGGTACCTTCATCAGCTTCTGCTGGATTGGTTGCGCCCATGAGGGTACGCCAATCTTTGATAGCATTATCCTTTTCAAGTGCCATGACCACAACCGGCCCTGAAGTGATGAACTCAACAAGCTCACCAAAAAAAGGTCGATCTTTGTGTACAGCATAAAAAGTTTGACCTTGATCAGGAGCCATACGAAGTTTCTGCATACGAATTATGTTAAAGCCATTTTTTTCAATCATGTCGACGATTTTACCAGTAAGTTTTTTGCTTACTGCGTCAGGCTTAATAATTGCAAGGGTGCGTTCCATACTTATTTATCCTCCGATGTATCATCTTGTTGTGATCGAGCAGCATGCTCTTCAAGGGCAATCTGAAGTTGACTTTTGGTTTTTGATGCAGCAGGAGCAGCCGGTTTGGTTACTTTTCTAGGTGCTCTGGCCTTATCTTCTCTTGGTGCCATTTTTTCTTTTTTAGTTGGCTCAAGTTTGGGGCTCAGGCCAAGTTTGTGGTCATCTTTGTTGACATTAACCACACGGAACTTATGTGTTTCACCTACTTTTAATATCTCATCAAGCTTCTCAATGCCCTTATCGGAATATTCTGAAATATGTACCAGTCCTTCAATACCAGATGGTAGTTTAACGAATGCACCAAAGTTGGTAATTTTTGAAATAATTCCATCAATAATTTTACCAACAGGGTATTCCTCTTCTATCTTTTCCCATGGATCTTCAGATAGATGTTTAACCCCAAGTGAGACCTTTTTATTGTCTTTGTCAATACTGAGAATAATTGCTTCAACTTCACTGCTGCGTTTATAGATATCAGCAGGATGATCAATATGTTCAGTCCATGAAAGATCGGAAATATGTACTAATCCATCAATGCCTGGCATCAATTGAACGAAGATACCAAAGTCTGTGATGTTGCTGATAACACCTTTGATCTTGTCACCAGTTTTGAACTTCTCAGCAATTGCATTCCACGGATTTTTCTCAAGCTGTTTAACACTGAGTGACATACGACGATTTTCTTTATCAAGTGATACGATAAGTACTTCAACTTGATCGCCAATTCTAAACTTGTCACGCAGATCAGCAATACGATCGGTCCAGGAGATCTCTGAGATGTGTACCAGGCCTTCAATACCGCTGGAAATCTCAACAAAGAGGCCATAATCAGTAATACTTGATATTTTGCCTTTAATTTTTGCACCAATTTTAAGCTCATCAGACATTTTTTGCCATGGATTATCGCTCAGTTGTTTTAAGCCCAGCGAGATCTTTTCATTATCTTTATCGAATGAAAGAACTTTAGTGGTAATAGTATTGCCAATCTTGACCAGTTCGCTTGGATGCGAGATGCGTCCCCAGGTCATATCGGTAATATGTAAGAGTCCATCAACACCACCAATATCTATGAAGACACCATAGTTGGTAATGTTTTTTACGGTACCTTGAATAGTTTGACCTTCGGATAATGTTTCAAGAATCTTTTTGCGTGTTTCAGAGCGTTGATCGGAGAGATGCTTACGGCGTGAAATAATAACATTGCCGCGTTTTTGATTAACCTTAATAATGTTTGCGGTGATTGTTTGGCCAACATATTGATCAAAATCGATTACGCGTTGCAAATCAATTTGTGAACCGGGCAGGAATGCGGGTATACCGATATCAACACTCAAGCCACCCTTTACCTTGTGAGTGACTGTTCCTTGTACTGGCTTTTCATCTTCAAATAGTTTGATGATCGCGCTCCAAGCTTTGAGTGCTTTGGCTTTTTCATACGAAAGAATGACATTGCCATCAACATTTTCAAGTTCGTCTAAGATGACCTCAATATCATCACCAACTTTAAAATTTTCCAACTCATGAGGGCCAAACTCATAGCGAGGAATGAGGCCTTCTGATTTGTATTGAATATCGACTACCACTCCATCTGAGCTGGCAGAAACAACCTTACCGGCAACCAGTTTGCCTGGAGTTAAATTTTGTAATATTCCTTGATAAAGCTGCTCAAGCTCAGCCTGCTGCTCTGGATTTAATTCAAGGACTTGATCCTTTTCAATAACTTCTGCTTTGGCAAACTGTTCTGGACGAATGATCTCTCTAGACATGTATTGGGCTCCAAATATTGGCTCAAGAACGAACCAATATCCCTATGAAAAAAGGTGTTTTAGGGTTAAACGTACATATAATATTAACTATAGATTAGATTACCATTATTTCGCTAAACTGACAAATAATGACTTATTTCATGCTGGCCGAGCCCTTTTTGCAGTTCTATGTGTATTAAAACTGGGAGTAATCAGCTGGAGATTGCCTGGCCAAGTGATGTTGTGTGTCTTGATAGAACTCATAGAGCTTTGTTTTAAAGATCAGCATTACAGGGCTTAAAATGGCATTTATGGCAAATACGCTGCTATATTCTATCCAGGCTGATATACCCTGAGGCAATAGCCTCTGGATAAGTGCCAAGATTGCAAAGGCAAGAAATAGAAGTATTCCCACCCAAAGGAGCCCTCCACACACCTCCACAATGATGCCCAACATATATTCTGCCGATGATTTCACGCTCTGCAGGACGCTTTTGTGCTGTAAGGTGATAATCGGAAGTATGAAGAAAGTGATCATTGACCAAAACAGCAGCAACGCTGAGATGATTGCAAAGAGTGCATAAGCATTAGTCGGTAAAAGAGAAACTATCTTTGCAAAAAAGGTAACACCAGTCACCAACAGTGCCCATTTGGTAACCATAGCCCATTTGCAGTGTGCATGTGCCAAGGATTGCTTTACTGATGCTGGATTTTGCTTGAGTAGATCATAGGTATGTTTGATGAGTGCTACACCCAAGTAACTGCGCAGAAAGATATTCAAGAAAATAGAAAACAAAATACCGATATAAAGAAGACCACCGCTCGTAGGAATGACTTCAGTTAGTAGGTTTTTGCTCGGTGTCTCAAATTCACTTGATATGGTTAAAAAGGCGGTGTGGTAGCCGATAATGTTATAAGCTATAACGAATATAATGCAATAAAGCATCAGCAGGATAGCATAATAGCTGAGTAGTACCGGATGATTATAGAGCATAACAAAGCTATCAGCAGCCAAATAAAGGCCATTTTTGAAAGAGGTGCCAACACGTCTGATCATTACTTTTCTCCTTTAGGTATGTTTTCAACATAGAAAAAAGAGGAGAGTGGGGTCAATAAAAAAGCCTCGATCAGTGGGGTCGAGGCTTTTTTGATTACTTTATAGAGCTTTTGCTGGAGAAGGGGAGAGCCAGTCGTATTTATTTTCTTTGGGAAAGGCTTTATGCTTTACGACTCCAAATAAAGCCTCGAGCAACTTAAACCGCTCTTTTTTTTCTTCTTCTGTGCAACTCCTGAAGAATTCGGATGAGAAGTCGGGTCTGTCATTCTCAACGTTTGATACAGTTATTTTTTTTGTCCTTCTGTTCTTTGTGTAACTAATGCGTTTTCCCTCCTTCGACCATGTAACCCCATTGTTGACCATTTTGCGTCTGTACGCTGGATTCCAAGTTGTCATTTCCTTCATTATATAAGAGTAGGTTGTTGAATCAGAACTTTTTATCTTTTCAATATTAACAGCGTTTATCCGACCCAAACTGTTTAGTTTTTCAAGGTACGTAACCGAATCAGTGGTTTTTTCAGTTTCTGGTTTGGCGAAAGTTTCTGAGTCAGCGAGTAAACAGAAAGGCATAAGGGCGAGTAATGACAGTGAACGTTTCATGAGGTTCCTTTGAGTAAGGTTATATAAAATAAAATTCAAAACTATTTACATAATGCCAGTGATGGAGTTTTTGTCAAGGGCATCACAAGCAACGATAGACCATTTGGCCTCACGTTTTCATGAAAAAAGAGGGGAGTGTGTGGGGTCAATAAAAAAGCCCCGACTGTGAGTCAAGGCTTTTTTGAGTATTTTTTAGACGTTTTTATTTTTTTTGATAGAGGTGGCTTCATGCTGTTTAACTTTTAAGAAAGCCCTGAGGAGTTTACATTGCATTTTCTTTTCTTCTTTTGTTGCATTAGAACCTATCTGTTTAACTTTTAAGAAAGCCTTGAGGAATTTATATTGCATTTTCTTTTCTTCTTTTGTTGCATTAGAATCTATGAAAAATCCAGCGCGCCTTCCGTCTTTAGTGTGTGTAAGTAACTGACCAAAGAGCTTTATCTCGGTTTGGTTAAGTGTCTGAGGCCAATTCACATTCTGTTGATATGTAACCGAATCAATAGTTTCTTTAGCTTCTGGGACATCAGCTGATAAACAGAAAGGCATAAAAGTGAGTAATAACAGTGAGCGTTTCATGAGGTTCCTTTGAGTATTAAAGTATATAAGATTATTTGTATATCATTTGTGAAATTATAACTTTGCTTATTCTTTTGCCTCTTCTTGTTTCTTGTATGCAGCTTCGAGTTTCAGATAACGTGCAACAGCACACTCGAGCTCCATTGTTTTGGTTTTCGTAGGAGTGTTTGTCTGTTTATAGCCAAAAAATTTGCCAGTCTTCTTGTCCTTCCAGCATACAATTTCTGTCCAATTGCTGCCATCGGGCACCCACTCTTGGTCTTTATGATCCATATAAACTCGAAATTTAGATAGAGTATACTGTATCATATCAGGGTTTTCAGCCCTGCTTATTACTTTTCTTTCTGTCTCCTTGTTGTATGATACATCCGCGATTGTGGACAAAGAGCAAGACATAAGAGCAAGCACCAGTAAAGGACGTTTCAACATGAGCGCCTCATATGAAAAAGGTTAAAATATAAGATTGTCTACATAATGACAGCAGTAGAATGCTTGTCAAGGAGATATTGCGCTATAAAAGGAATAGCTTTGCTCAAAGCTATAAGGAGAACGGGGTCAATAAAAAAGCCCCGACTGTGAGTCAAGGCTTTTAAGTGTTTTATAGTGTCTTTACTGTAGCACTGACTTAGTTATTTTTTTTGGCAGAGGCTTCATTCTTTTTAAGTATGTATAAGGTGGTCTTGAGCTTTTTGAAGTAATGTTTTGCCTCTTCTCCCTCAATGGCCTTATTAAAATAGATATATTCACGCATAAATGGGGCAACGTAGCTAGCTGATCCTCTTATTTCTTTTGTTTGCTTGTTCTTTATGTACCTAGCGCAAAAGGTTCCAACTTTAAGTGTATAACCAAGGATTTTTACTTCTTGATCGTTAAGTATTTCAGAGTAGGTCACCGAATTAGGGTTTTCTTTCTTTTCAATAGTAAAGTTTGCTTTTAACAATGAAGAACCTTCCTGATATGTGACCGAATCAACAATTTCTTTAATTTCTGGGCCATCAGCTGATAAGTAGAGAGGCATAAGAGTGAGCAATAGTAATGAACGTTTCATCATGAGAACCTCATAATAGTGGTTTTAAAATATTTTTAGGATACTGTTAACATAATAGCTGTGGGGGGGGGTGTTTGTCAAGTGGGATCAATAAAAAAGCCCCGATTGTGGCATCGAGGATTTTTTGAGTATTTTTAGACGCTTTTATTCTCTTTGTCAGAGGCTTTTTGTTTTTCAGTTGTCAAGATAGCTTTAAGTAATCTAAGTTTCTCTTTTTTTTCTTTTTCTGTTGCATTAGAATCTATGAAGAATCCAGTTGTATAGCTCGTCATTGTATTCTCATCAATTGATACAGTTATTTCTTTTGTCCTTCTGTTCTTTGTGTAACTGACGCGCTTTCCGTCTTTAGTGAATACAAGTAACTGACCAAAGAGCCTTATTTCAGTTTGGTTAAGTGTCTGAGAGTAGGTTACTGAATCAGTATTTTTTTTCTTTTCAATAGTAATATTGTTTTTCCAAGGCCAATTCACATCCTGTTGATATGTAACCGAATCAACAGTTTCTTTAGCTTCTGGGCCGTCAGCTGATAAACAGAGAGGCATAAGGGTGAATAATAGTAATGAATATTTCATGAGGTTCCTTCTCGTTTGTTATAGAATTGATTAGCCTGTTTTAGACGTTTTTATTTTCCTTAACAAAGGCTTCATGCTTTTTTAATACGAATAAGGCCTTGAGCAACTTAAACCCCTTTTCGTTATTTTTTATTGAGAGATTTGTGCTCTCGTCCACGAGAGAGTTTCTGTTATCATAATAATAAGTGATTGGTCTATATATATTCACTGATGCACTTATCTTTTTTGTGTTCTTGTTTTTTTTGTACCTAACGTAACCTTTTGTCCTTTTAAGGGATGCAAGTGTATAACCAAGGATTTCTAGTTTTGAATTGCTAACTATATGGGAGTAGGTCTCCGAAGTGGGGTCTTCTTTTTTTTCAATAGTAACGTTTCGCTTTAATAACCAACCTTTCTGATACGTAACTGAATCAACAGTTTCTTTAACTTCTGGGTCAGCTGATAAACAGAAAGGCGTAAGGGTGAGCAATAACAGTGAATATTTCATGAGGTCCTTTGCGTTTAGTTAAAATAAAATATAAGACTATTTACATAATGCCATCGATGGGATATTTGTCAAGTGGGCATTACAAGCAACGATAGATCATTTGGCTCCAGGTTTCCATATGATCATAATAAGATGTAAGCTCATTGAGAGTCATCATAGTTCCGGATTTAAGCTCTGATTTAACCGAAATGTCGGCATTATTCCCTTTGACAAGCAGGACCAGGCCAAGATGTACTTGGCCAACAGCATTTGAGTCATCATTCAAAATGCCTAATGTTTCTATTTCAATTGAGCCGTCATAACAAACCTCTTCATGGAACTCACGAGTTGCCCAATCGAATATTGAGTCGGTGCTCATATCCTCTTGGCGAATGTGGCCACCAATGCCGAGCGTGTATTTGTTTTTGAGGCGTTGCTCTGATGCTTTTGCTTGGCGTTGCATTAAAAAGTACTTGTCTTGATAGTTAAACACCAAATAAGGAATAATCTGCTTATAATCAGGATCGATCTCCATAATCGAACGGGGCAAGAACTCTTTTCTTGATTTGATCATCTGCATTACATCTTTGAGCGGCTCCTGCTCTAGGCCATGCCAGGCAGAATGGTTTGCAAAAATGTTAGTACGTTTAACGACTAAAATAGCTTCATCATGTTCCATATTGGCTGGTTGTATGGTTGGCTGCTTGTTTTGCATTATCATTCCTTGCGGGTAGTTATTCCCATTATTAAAGGGAAATGAAAGGTGTCGTGCTTCCTGAAACCGTAGGTAATACGCCATTCCATTTTTCAATTTTTAAAAGCTCAATTAATTCCGGGGTTACACTTTCTCTTTTTATCTTTAAAGAATATGCTTCTGCATCAGCTCGCTTCATTGTTTGTAGTGATTCTTCCTTAACTTTTTCTGTATAATTCTTTGCTGTGATTGATTCTTGTACGGCTATTTGTTTACGTTCAACAGATTTAATAAAATCTGGTGAAAAATCAAGGTGTACAAAGTTGAAATCTACTAATAAAACAAATAATGGTTTGAGTCGTTTGCTCAATTCTAAGAAAACCCGTTCTTTTGCTTCATGACGATATTGAATAAGATTTTCGGCGGTAAATTGTGCTACCACAGCTTTAATAGTTTCTTGAGCGAAGGGTTCGACAATGATCTGTTCAAATTTAGAGCCAATATTTTTATATAAATTAATAATATCTAAAATACGGTAATTTAGTGTAATTCCAATAGATACAGATTGAAGATCTTGTGTAAGGGCAGTTGTTTCTATAGTTGATTTCTGAATGCGATTATCAAAATAGAGTAGTGTATCTATCAAAGGAAATTTGAAATAAGTCCCAGCTTCACTATCACAGCTTTGAATTTTTCCTATACGCAATCGAATTACTGTTTCTCCTGGATGCACTATATAAAATGATCCAATTGAAATAAATAACAATAGAAATGAGAATGTTGCGAATAGTATTGCATGTATTAATTTCATTTAAATCCTTTAAATTCTTGGAGCTACTCGAAGCAAAAAAGCAACTATGCATACTGCGCCAAAAAAGAGAAAAAACGCTGTTAAAAAAAGTTCTTCTCTTTCACTCATGGTTATCCTTCTGTTTTATTTTTAAAAACGCTCATAAGCAAATATGCCGTTATGTTTACCAAGTCTCTATGTTTGTTTAGAATCTTATCTTATGGTAATATTATAATGTAAATACATGTAACATCAAGTAGGTCAATGTTACTGATGCAATAGTTCCCCTTATAACGTTAAAATCCTGGGTTTTATATAATTATGTATGATTTCAAATCTATTGAAAAAAAGTGGCAAAAGCAGTGGCAAAAGAGCCCACCTGCACTCACTCAACCGACTGGCAGTGGCAAAAAATATTATGTACTTGACATGTTTCCCTATCCATCAGGTTCAGGGCTGCATGTAGGCCACTGGAGAGGCTACGTGCTCTCTGATATTTATGCACGCAAGAAATGGTTAGAGGGCTATAATGTGCTGCACCCAATGGGTTGGGATGCCTTTGGGCTGCCGGCAGAAAATGCTGCCATCAAGGAGGGCATACATCCCCGTATCAGTACTGAGCGTAACGTTGCACGCTTTAAAGAACAACTTAAAGATATTGCAGCGATCTATGATTGGAGCAAAGAGCTCAACACTACCGATCCAGACTATTATAAATGGACGCAATGGATCTTTTTACAGCTCTATAAAGCTGGGCTTGCCTATAGAGCGAGTATACCTATCAATTGGTGTCCATCATGTTTGACTGGACTTGCCAATGAAGAGGTGATCGATGGAGCATGTGAGCGTTGTGGCACACAAGTGGAACAAAAGGTTATTCCCCAATGGATGCTCAAAATTACCGATTATGCTGACAGGTTGATTGAAGGACTTGATACGCTTGATTGGCCTGAAAAGGTCAAGCTGATGCAAAAGAACTGGATTGGCAGGTCAGAAGGTGCAGAAATTATATTCAAAGCAAAAGATCAAGACGGTAATGAGCTTGATTTGCCGGTCTACACTACGTGCCCAGAAACGATCTTTGGCGTGACTTTTATGCTTATTGCACCTGAGCATGAGCTCCTTGATCAGTTGACCACACCTGAGCGTAAAGATGAAGTTCAGAACTACGTGAGTATGGTAAAAAGCACTCGCGCTATGGGCCGTACAGTTGATGACAAAGAAAAGACCGGCATATTTACCGGTTCATATGTAATGAATCCGATTACCCATGAAGCAATACCGATCTATGCAGCATCATATGTGTTGCGTAATTATGGTTCTGGTATGGTGATGGCAGTTCCTGGTCATGATGAACGTGATTTTGATTTTGCAAAAAAGTTCAAACTACCGATTAAACAGATTATTGATGCACCGGGCATTAAACTTGATGCGCAAGGTAATATGCAGGAAGTTTATTCTGGTGATGGAACGTTAGTTAACAGTGGGCCATTTAATGGGTTGCCAGCAAAGACTGAAGGCAGGCAAAAGATTATTGACCATATTGTTGAGCAAGGTGCGGGTACACGCACTACAAACTATAAGCTACGCGATTGGGTCTTTTCACGCCAACGTTATTGGGGAGAGCCAATTCCATTGATTCATTGTGATGCTTGTGGCATTGTGCCAGTGCCAGAAGATCAGTTGCCAGTTACGTTACCTGAAGTTGATAACTACAAACCAACCGGTACTGGTGAATCACCATTGGCTGCTATTGCCCAATGGGTGAATGTGAGCTGCCCGCAATGTGGTGGACCTGCAAAACGTGAAACAAACACAATGCCACAATGGGCAGGTTCTTGCTGGTATTTCTTGCGTTACCCGAATCCGGGCCTTGCTGGCAATCCGTGGGATATGAAAGATATGAACTACTGGATGCCGGTTGATCTTTATATCGGTGGTGTTGAACATGCTATTTTGCATCTTTTGTATGCACGATTCTGGACTAAGGTGCTTTATGATCAAGGGCTCTTGCCGTTTGATGAACCATTTGCACATCTATTTAATCAGGGCATGGTACTCAGAAAGTCAGCAACATCAGGTCTGGTTGAAAAGATGTCCAAATCAAAAGGCAATGTGGTGAGCCCTGATGAGATGGTGGATCAGTTTGGTTCTGATGCATTGCGTATCTATATGATGTTTATGGGCCCACCTGAACTTGACTCGGAATGGCAAACAGCAGGCCTTGAGGGAGTGCGCCGGTTCTTGAATCGCTTTTGGAATTATGTGACTGATGCAAACACACTCTTGCCAGATACGCAAGTCGAAGATCGGGAGACTACAAAGCGAGTGCACCGCTTTTTGCGAGATTTTCAAGATCGACTTGATCACTTCAAACCGAACACTGCGGTCTCATCGTTGATGGAGTTCATCAATGATGCAACAGCACACAAGATGCGATTGTCAAAAGAGTCTGTGGAGAAAATTCTCGTTTCGCTTTCAGTTTTGGCACCTCATATGGCTAGCGAACTGCTTGAGCAGCTGCTTGGCAAACAACTCGAGCAATGCAGTTGGCCTGTATATGATCCGGTTCTTGTCAAAGAGGAAAAAAAGACGGTGGTCATTCAGGTTAATGGCAAACTGCGCGGATATATTGAAATGCCAGTAGGTGCAGCGCAAGAGGTTGTTGAATCTGAGGCTAAAAAGATGATCCTCAATTGGCTTGATGGCAAAAAGACTATTAAGGTTATCTTTGTGCCTGATCGGCTTATTAATTTTGTAGTAAGGTAAAAAACAATGGTTATACTGACAACATCACCAGATGATCTAAAAATCATTGCTGCAATGCAAGAAAATATGTTTGCACATATGCTTTTCTTTCCTGAACGGTTATCATCGTGCACGGTGATCAAAGCGCAAGAACTGATTATTATTGACAGCCATTTGGCTGATGAGACCTTTAATATTGTCTGTAAAGCCCGATTGCAAGAGGAAAACGCTTTAGATGCAATTGAAAGTACGGCAACCTATTTCCATCGAGAGCATATGCCATTTTCGTGGTGGGTAAGCCCTGATGATACTCCACGTGAAATTTATCAATTATTGGTAACAGCAGGTTTGCATCAAACGGAAACCTCTATTGGTATGGCATTATCAATCGAAGATTACGCATATGAACAAGCGGATTTGCGTGTTGAACGTGTGCTTCACACAACGCAGATGCAGGATTACGCTTCAATTATGCATGATGCGCAGGGTGATACACCAGCTATAGAAGCTTGGTATGAGCAGCTTTTATTATTCCCTTTTTCACTAGATGATTACGAACAGCTTTATGTTGGCTACTTAGATGAGCAGCCTGTTTCATGTGGAACCATTACGCTGCATAGCAAGGTAACTGGTATTCATGGATTGGCAACCATACGATCACAACGAAGACGGGGCTTTGCCAGTGCAATGCTCCAAGAACTTTTGATGCGTTCACAAGCAGCCGGTTATAGCACAGCGACATTGCAGACAGGTAAAGAAGCATTAACCCTCTATGAAAAACTTGGCTTTGAAAAACTGTGCGAGTTTATGGTG
>SDBV01007053.1_pt1 | contig 15429 bp, 13 predicted proteins | sample 2277081 | NCBI WGS metagenome assembly SDBV01 (sample SAMN10402039, study PRJNA504765) | marine sediment metagenome | isolation source: marine sediment core GS10_PC15, 223 cmbsf | place: Arctic Ocean: Southern Knipovich Ridge | collected 2010
TTTTTGCCTAACCATTTAAAGCTTTCGGGTGTGCTCTCTTTATATTGAAGCTCCGGGGGCTTTGACTGACCCATGTAATGAGGAACGATCTCGGACCCTCTGTAAAAATTCAAGTTCGCCCAATCCTCTATAACTCCTTTTATTATGGGCGGGAGAAGGCTGCTTGCCAATTTCGTGCCGGATAATTCACCTTCCCGCGCAAACTCTATAGGCGACATATCAGACAGGAAATTAATTAGAAACTCCTTTCCTCCTTTGGGATCTTCCTCAATCTTCCTGTCCAACATGAATTCAATCGGGTTGATCAGGGTTCCAGCGTCACCTTTGGGGATCGCAAGATATTTAGGGACCGACTCCCCATCGTCGTTTATCTCGGTTCCATAAATCATGACAAAATGGCTCTGCCTTATGTGCTCGGGAATATCGTCGTATTCATCGGAGAAGTACAGCCGATTCATGGCGTACCCGGCTATTCCCGGAATCATAACCGTTGTCATTACTTTTGCAGATGTCCCTTTGGGATCTTTTTTGAAAGCCTCAAATAACGTGACTTTAGCCTGAATCCGGGCATTCAAAAACGGGATGTACTGATTTGCCACTTTCGACCATAGCCCACCCCGGTTAAAATCGATAGTAGCCTGTCGACCGACCATGGCAGCGTCTTCGAGGGTGTATCCTAATTCCATGGCTTTGTCAAATAATCCCAGCCGTGGAGCCATTTCAACCACTTCGTTCGCCTTAATAATCAACTGAGCGGGGGATGTTATCGCACCGGCAACCTTCCTTATGGGCGAGGGTTTAAACAGTAACTTCTTTGCCGCCCTTTTCCCCGCTGCTTCCGTTGCTTCTGCGCCTGCCCACCCGAAAGATCCCCCGGCTTCTATATAATCGTCCACAAGGCTCGGTTTGCCTAATTCGTGTTTTACTGCCTCCCATGCGCCCTTCCCCCAATCCCTCAGAAATTTCTGAGGCCCGAGCGCACCATGAACGGGAGAGGCAATATAGCCAAGGATAGCATCTCTGAAGACATTCCTAACCAAGAATGCCGGGCTCAAGGTGGTAGCCGCTGCCCGGAAGATAGCGTGGTAAGCCTGGATAACCCTGGGGGCCTGGTGCGTGGTGATATGCTTCATGGAGTCGGCTATTTCTTTGGGCGCTAGATATTTCTCCAAGGTTCCGTTCTTCATTCTTCCTATCGTGTCAAATTCGTTGACGTTCCAACTGCCTTCCATGACAGGATCGAGACCCTTGTTTTTCATGATTGCAAATTCTTTTTTACTCGATGCTACCGGGCGTATGAATTTACTTGCCACAGGATCTTCAACGAAAATACTTGCAACTTTGTTCCTTGCAAAAAACGCTTGAGCTTCGGTGAACTTCTTAATAGTTGATTCAAGAGGGTCCGCGATCTTCTTCCCTGTGCCGGTCATTTTCTGAATGACCTTTTGGCCTGACACGGTGTAATATTCACCCTGGACCCCGGCAAGTTTTCTAATATCCTGCGGCAGATGATCCAACACCTCAAAGGTTGCATAGAACTCGTTGCCCTTCTTTATCGCCTTGTACCCTTCCTCGCTGATCACCCCGCTGTCACGGGCAGGCAGAAGGATGTTATCATGTGTCCATTGCTGGAAATCCTTGAACGCTTTTTTCAGGCTCGCCACATCCTTACCTGTTGCCGTGTAATACGCCTCCATTTCCTTAATGGCTTTTGTAGCATCGGCGGCGGTCACTCCGTCCGGGTTTGGCACACCTGACTTCGCCCTGGAAAGCATCCTGTGAGCGTTTATATAGTCAGACATGATAACCTCATCATCCTGGACCGGCCTAAACATCTCCCTCAACTGATTGAATCTCACCATCGCCTGATCTTTGTACGATGCAAATGTCCGGGCGGCTGCATAGGTATTTGGCGAAAATTCTTCCAAGGATGCTACCCTGTCAAACAGACCTTTGTTCAGCTTGGAAAGCAAGCCCGACATTGAAAAGTTTTTCCCGCTCTTTCCAACCGTTCCATGCACTTTCGCCCAGGCCGGATTATCCATAAGAGTTTGGGTGAATTTCTGCCCGCGCTTTATGTTGAATGCGGTCATTCCCCCTGCGAGTAAAAGGGTGCCAGCAAGCCCTTTCTCTATGTTGTATGAGATATTGCCTTCTTCGTCTTCCTCAACGCCCGCTACGAGTCCGGTAGCGGATTTTGTTTTAATTGGGGGCAACCCTTTTTCAGCCCTGAATTTATTCAATTTGTCAACGGTATCAGCTTTTTCCAGGGCCGCAAGCTCCTCTTTCGGGACTTTGCTTATGGGTCCCCAGCCTTTTGAGGCCCGAAACTCGTTTATCCTTCGCTCGGCAATTATGCCCTCAGAAGACGTGGGCTTTATCTTTCCCAACATCTTCCGCTCTTGAATCAGTTTCGTTAGTGCGGTGGCTTCCGCCTCTGTCATTTGGGCAAACTCTCTCTTCGGTTGCCCAACTTGAGCCTGCCGCGAGGCGGTCAACTGGTCGAAAGGCTCTCTCCCTTCCGGCGTCAACAATGGTGGACCTTTCTTTCCTCTCTTGGCTACCTCTTCGGCTACCTTGATTTTGTGCTGCTGCTCTGTGAAGGCCACAGTGTCTTGCCACTTTTCCATATAGCCTTTTCTATGCTCAAGGATTTGGAGTAACCGGCTTCGCAGAACAGTCTGCTCTGCCTTCTCAAGCGTTTCGATACGCTGTAAATCCCTCACGACCTTTGCCGGAAGCCTCCCAATCCAATGCTTGGGAACGCTTTTTCCGATCACGTTGGCGATACTGCCTTGAATAATGAGCGGGTCAAACGGAACTTCAGCCAAAAATTCAAGTGTTGGGGCAGACCATTTTAATCCTTGGGGGAGGTCTTCATATATGGTTTTTCCTGTTACAGCCTTGTAATAATCTCCGTACCTTACTCCCCATTCACCTTCAACAAAAGTGGCCTTTCCGAACGACTTGAAAGCGTCCGCAAAGGCAACAAGGACTTGCTCCCACGCTGGCATGGCATCATATTTCTCTTTATTCAGTTCCCTCTCCACCAGGGGCGCGAGGCCGAAGGAAGGTATTCCAGCGAAGAAGCCCACCCCAATTCCTAACGCTCGCTGGGGGGCCTTCAATAAAGTTTGAGCGACGACCTCCCTCCAAAACGAGGGTCTTGATTTTTCGATTTCAAGCCTTCCAGTATAATTTAAAAACTCTCCCCGTGCATCTTCATACTCATTCTCGGGGAGTTGAGGGGCAACAACCGTATCAAAATATTGCAGTTTCGCCCTGGCTTGATTGGTTGTAGAAAGGCCCCTGTATTCTTCCTTTTTCTCTACGGCCTTCCAGGGAAGCCATTCACTCGTTTGTTTCCCTAAAGTTGGACGGTTCCCTGTCTGGACTATGCTTTCAGCCGATTTTAAAGCCGTTTCAGCCATTATTTTTCGCCCCATAAACGTCTTCGTGGTTCTGTGCTCCCGCTCGGAGTTTTCACGGTGCTACCGCCGCTCGGTCTAAACATCGGCGCAAATTCCTCTTCCGGTTTATCCGGGTCGTATGTTCTGCCGACACTCTGAAGGGCGCGGCGCAACACGAAATTTTTACTGTTTTCGTCCAGCAGGTCTAGTTTCGCTTCGTCGGTTTCAGCGTTCACCAACTCCCTATATATGAATCGCTCCATGGTCCCTTTGTCTTTGATTGAAATTTCCGGCTTGTCGAAGTACATCCAATCGGTCCCTAATATGATATTCGTTCCCTCTCTGATCACCGACTTGGTGAGATCCATGATATATTTCTTGTCCGGTTTGTTGGCGAATTCGGCAATGCTTTTAGCAAGCCGGTAGTCTTCACGGCTCAACTTATTTGGGATAGGCCGCAATGTCTCGGGCGCGATAAATCCTTGCCTTGCATCCTCGAATAGTTCATCGGTATATTTATCGTTGGATCTCTTGAACGGATCTTCCGGTTTTTCACCCTTTGCAACCTTCTTGATTCTTTCGGTCCATACCGCGATTTCATCTCCTGTCAGATTGCTTCTTCCTAACATGATCGACGCCCTGACCGGATCATTTTCTATAAATAGAACATCTGCAATCTCTCTCTCTTCTGTGTCATGTGCGAATTTCTTGGCTTCTTTGGTTTTCGTTTTCGCGGCAGTCTCGACTATCCGCTCCTGGGTTTCCAGCCTTCGCTGCTCCCTCTGAGCATCCTCGATCTTTTTCCTGATATTTGCCGGATCAAGATCAAAATCCCCATCCTTCAGCATTTCCTCTGCCACGTTCGGGGCTACATCAATCATTTTGTCGGCCCGCTCAAGCTCCGCCGATGCAATAAAAGCCCTAGACCTATTCCCTCTATCTACGTCATTTATGATTCCGCTTTCGTACATATCCTGAAGAAATTCGTCATGATTCTTAACGATAATCTTTCGTTTTGCCGCGGCCGGCTCCGCTGCATAATCCTCCAACTGATTTAATGATATTTGATCTGTTGCCGCCTCCCCTTGGTCAACCATGACTTTCGTTGACCTTGCTCTAACGATATCCATCAAAACTCGTTGCCGCCCGGAAAACAGATCATTGAATGCCTGCAAGCCTTCAGGATCATTCTCGAACGCTTTTTCCATTTCGAGGCGCTTCTGTTCTAATTGTGTAGTCGCTTCTTCCTCAAATTTATCATAACCCTCCGTTCTATTTTTGAAGCCCTCAGCGAATTCTTGTTCATATTTCCTTAGCGCTATCCGGGCTTGACTTATTTTAACATGACGGGCGGCGGTTTTTTTCTTCTCTTGAACAAATTCATTTACCTTGAAAAGATAATCCGCTGTGCCGGTGATCTGCCCGCCTGCTCTCACTAGAGCCTCTTCCGCGCTTCCCGCAATGGATGGTGACATTCGCGGGGATTCAATACCTCTGATATCTTGGAATCGAGGAATTACGGGCACGTGGCACCTCGCTTAAATAATGCTTGACATACAATCTTCTCATATGGTATAAAATGAATATTATGAATAAAAAATCTCAAGCAATGTATAAAAGATGGGAAGAAGTAAAACGAACGGGCGGTAACAATATTGGACGGAAAATAAAGAAGCCCATTGAAAATTTTCAAAAGTATATCCGTAAACAAGAGAATGGTTGTTGGCACTGGACAGGTAAAATTCACAAAATCACAGGGTATGGCTATTTTTCTTACAGGCAAAGTCTTACGAAATATAAGACGGCTTTGTCCCATAGATTTTCTTATGAAATATATAAAGGGAAGATACCTGATGGATTGACGATAGACCATCTCTGTAGAAATAAAATTTGTGTTAATCCGGATCATTTGGAAGTAGTTACCCTTAGAGAAAATGTGTTGAGAGGCATTAGCCCACCTGCGATCAATAAACGAAAAACGCATTGCGGTAGAGGCCATAGCCTTTCTGGTGAAAATCTTTATCTTACCAAAGATAATAGACGCCAATGCAAGGAATGTGGAAAAATAAGGCTTAAAAAATTTCAGTCTAAACATAGTTAATCACCTTGTTGCTAGGAAGGCCGTGCCCCCTGCTTGCCCTAATCCTGTAAGCAGCGTTGCCCCGGCTCCTATCTTTCCCGCGGTCCTGGTTGTCCTGGCATAGAAATTCCCCAGGGCAGAGGCTTCCTGTCCACCTATCCGTATATTTAGGGCCTCCTGTTCGCCCAGGGCCGCCGTGTGGGACAAAACCTCAATAGGGCTACCCGATGATAGGTCAACCCCGGCTTTGGCGTACAGAGCCCTCTGTGACGCCATGAGCCTCTTAAATCGAGTCCTGGAAGCCTGTTCTTCATGAAGGGCCTTTCGCTTATCAACCTTTGCGTTGTATTCATACGCGGCTGCCTGAGTTTTGGACGCCCTAAGCTGCCCTACAGCCGATAAAACGGTCCCGGCTACGGACACTCCTATCAATATGGGTAATGCAGCTGCCATTTAAACCCTCGCATACATGAATAAATCCTCACCGTTGACAAATGATTTATCTTGTGATATTATGGTTTTATGATAATGAAGCAATGTATTCAATGTGGCAAGGAATACAGCGTTTATCCGCATAAGAAAGAAAGTAAATATTGCTCTATTCCTTGCTTTAAAGCCGCCCGCAATTTTCGTTCCTCCAAGGATATGCGAAGAAAGTGCCCGATTTGCAAAAAAAACTTTCACGCAAGACTGAAAGCAACCATATATTGTTCTATGTCTTGTTCTTCGCGTAGAAAACGAAAGAAAGGGAAATATCAAGACTGTGTACAGTGCGGAAAAAACTTTTATGTTTGTCAATCCGAAATTGGTCGAAGGAAATATTGTTCTAAATTTTGCCACACTGAATCCCAACGAAAATATAGCGTTGCAAATGTTGCAGCCAAATCTGTTCATAAATTTTACAAAACAAGAAATTTGATAAAGAAATGTGATGAATGCGGATATGATAAACACCCGGAAATACTTGCAATTCACCATAAAGATAAAGATCGGCGCAATAATGAGCCTGATAATCATGAGGTTTTGTGTCCAAATTGTCATTCGATTAAGCATTTCTCTCATATTGTGGTTGGAGGGAATAATAAACATTTCACTGCACCCTAGAAAAAATCAATAAGTCCTCACCGTTCGGGCCAACTTTACGCAAAAGACCTTCGCATTGAAAGCCAAGATGTTCAATGAAACGACAGGCTCCCTCATGTTCCGGGTTGACAAGAGATTGAACTCTTTTCAATTTTCTTTCCTTAATAACCCTTTCAAGATTCTCTTTGATCACTTTGTACGCTGTCCGATAATGTTTGAAAAACAGGGTTGAAAATAATGTCCAAGCCTCTCCACATTGCCACGGCATCAAGACTACCCCTCCACAGCCAACAAGTTCACCATCGATGACAAGGGTAAAGGCGGGTCCACCGTCTTTCCAACCCTTTGCAGCAGTTTCCCAATCCTGACCAGATAGCCACAAATCCTGTTCCCTCACATTCCTTTCAATAATCTCGTAGGCATGTATAATTTCGTATGGTATTAAATCAATCTTCATTGTAGGTACTTTGAGTCAGGGGTCCATACATTATTGCCTTTTGATGAATTGCACTCCCTGCACGCTGGAACAACATTCTCAATAGAATGAGGCCCACCTTTTGATAATGGAATAACATGATCTTGCGTGGGATCATCGTGAATCTCGATCCCACAATAGACACATGAAAACTTACATTTTTCAAGCAGTTGTTCCCATTGTTTATTTGTGAGTTGGATGTAAATATTTGTATTGCCAGCCTTTAAAGCCCTTCGTTTTAAAGTATGTTTTTTGCTGGCTTCGGTGATGTTCTAGCCCAGTTATTTTTATATTCCTGCTCGCATTTTTTACAGATTTTCATCATTCCTCGTTGACTGTAACGCGGGGAACTATCCCTAATACTGTCATCGGTAAAGGTTGATCCTGCACAATAGTCATGGTTGCTTCATTCTCCCAATTCCCGAAAAACTCCCCTTCTTTGTCTCCCGTGAATAAGACAGGTTGAACACCGGTCCCAAATGGTATGATTTTTAAATTGTCCGAATTCGGTCCGATCTTTCCGCCCCTAGTCTCATAAAAGATGATTGTGAACTTGTTGATTTTCTGTTTTTTACCTCTAGCAGTACCAATATTGCTGCCAGCGTTCGGTTTCATGGGCTCAATGGTCGATGTTATTGGTTTCCCCACATGAATCAGGTTGCCGTACCAATCAATGGTAATTTGCGAGGAAGCGACTGTTTCTCTAGGGGCTACTGCGCCATCTATGAGAATGTCAACACTTTCGCCCTCAAGGTGCCCTAACCCCGTGACAATTTTCAATACCTGTTCCGCCGTTCCTCCAGATGTATAGTCTCCCCATCCTACCGAAGTAATCCCGGAAAGCTCAAAAGTGGTTCCAGTTGGATTTGCCACAGTCCAGGCTTTTGTAAGGCCGGTATTGGATTCCGTCATTCCCACAACATCTTTAATTTTAATGAGTTCCCCACCGGAAAATGTGTTGACTGCACTAACAACGGCGGGATTTGCCCTTGTTATTCCTGTAATTATAACCGCCGCCCCGCCATCCCATGTAAGGCCTGATTGAACGAAGAAGCAATCCTTTATCTCAGAAAAAAAATCGAAAGACTTGAAATACTCAACATATTGAACTGTTGAGCCGTTAATGGTTCTCTCAACGATAATCCAAATTTGATCTTCTTCGTTTTCGTCACTGATAATCGCCACTGATTTTATGTTGCCATTATGCACTATCCTGAACCATGCAAAAACATTCTCCTCTGTTTCGTAAGTAAAACCCAAGAGCTGACCATCTGCCCGAACTGCCCACAATATAGGATGAGGTTCTTTCATGAAATCCATTTGTGTAATCCCGGTTAGGGCCAATGTTGATCCTTTAGTGATATGCTTAGCTATCCTGGTCATATCCGGGGCAATCCACTTATCTCTTTCAAATGAATATAATAGTTGCCTTACGCTAGTTCCCGCCCTCGTCACCCATAAAAGGGCATCAGCCACTATTTCAGGTTCCAGGTTGGCCGCGCCGAGGTACACCTGTTTTCTGGACGATATGTTGATTTGTGTGATAGGATCGATTGAGCTTGTGGCACCGACCCTCCAAATCCCTCCAACGGTTCCTACCATAAGGATGTCCTGCGAAGACATCCACCTGATACGATCCACCTTATCACTCACAAGGGTAAACTGAATGCCTGCATCATCTTCGTCGGCGTTCAGCGTGAAATCCTCATAGTCACCTGACACGCTCAAATCTAGCCTCTGTGGATTATTATGTGATCCCCCTAAAACTACTCTCTGCTCAAAGAACGTCCCGCAGGCAGGGCAATTATTGGTTGTTCCATATAAGTTTTCTTGAACAGTTCCAGCGGAATCGTATGCCGTGTATCCAGTTGAGTCAATTCCTGACAGTTCGATGGTTCCCCCCGCCCCGGTTACAACCGTTCCCGCTGTGAAGTACAGATCATTAACCTCTGTCATCCCCGCGACAGCAGCAATATAAACAATATCCCCCGCAGCCAGCGTGGTTGGTACAGTGGTGCAAGTCACTACCGCTGTAGCGGCTTGGCTAATCCCGGTAATCACCATCTCATCCCCGAGCTTAGTGGGATAATCAACGATTGTCCAACTGGTGTGTCCTGTCCGGGTAAGTTTTTTTGGCGGGTAATCAGGATGGAAGAGATACATAGTGTCGGCACTTTGGATGTATTTCAAAGCGAACAAATCTGCTTTACCGTAAGGCGAAACTATTTCGTACGGATTACCGGCTGATTGGATTTGCCCCTCATCTCTGTAAAAACGGATGTATAAATCCCCGAATTCCAACACATAGGCTTGCGTGGTAGAAAAGTGAAAAGGAATTATCCTTGTGGCGTCTGCATCTGTTTTGACCCCGGTAACATAGTAGCTTCCCGGCATTCGCTTTGCCCCGCCTTCGATCAGAGGGACAAAGTTTTCCAGTTTCCGGCATCCACTATAATATTTCTCAATGTTCGAGCGAGCATCGACAAGAGGGCTAAGCTCGCCCGCATTGAAATTGTTGATCATGGGTGTACTTTTAGACATTATTATCCTTATTCTTCTTCACGATAGTTGCGAATGTGGCTATGACAGTTGGGGTGTGGACAACCCCCGCTATTGCTTTGGTTCGCTCATCCTCATTTCCCACAGCATCTCCTGGGCTCACCACATGACGATGATAAGTTTTGGATATCTCTTTTCCATCCTCTATAATCCTAGTGATTTGGCGAACTTGGATATGTCCAAGTTCTGTAATTGAATGATCGTATGATAATTGCTTCTTTAACATTTTACCCCCCTAAATCCGGTAAGCTGCGGAAAGAAATATGATGCTGGTATCTGCAAAATTCACATCGGTTAAGGTCGTTATCACTCCGGCCTCTGTAATCTCATAAAAATCCATACCATCAGAATTGACAGGTATAGTAGCCTGAAAAGCATTCGCGTAACTGACACCGTTCAAATATAGTGAAGGACTGTTTGCTGCGGCATTATTGTTAGCCACAGCAACGGGAAAACCTTCTATTGATGCCCCCCCAGCCGACGAACCTTTACTTGTCAAGGATATTCTGCATGAACAATAAATCATGTTCCCGATAATAGTATAGTACCCTTCCTGAATAGAATAAGTAATACCGACCTTTGCACCACCAAACTGCAAATCAGGTGTCCAAGTGCCTTTCTCGTAATCATCCAGGGTATTTGCACCGGCACTGGCGTTTTTGGTCGCGGGAAATATCAGATGCCCTTCATCAAGAGTTACTTCGTCAAAGGTGGGGTTGCCCGTTGCGGACACGTCTTGATCCGGAACGAAGCCTAAATCCACATCAGCATCCGGCATCGTGATTGTCCGGGTCGTGGCCGTTGCAACCCCGGAAGCCTGGAAGGCTATCTCTTTAGTATGGTCGCCCTCGTCATTAATCCGAAAAGAATTATCGACAAACTCTGTCGGTGTTGATCCTACTCCGCCCACCACAGATCCTGGAGTTGTACCCCTTAAATCAATGGATGATACTTCGGTCCAAGTACCTCCCGAAAGTCTCATTGTAACTCTTTTTATTAAAAATCCTGTAGACGATTCAATAACAAAGGCGCTCGGCATAGTGAGAACATCATAGCCTTTTGGATCGGCCTCTGCTTCGGCTTGCCGTGAATAACTTCCATTGGGTAGATTGAGCATTAAAGGTGTATATTCACCAGTCTTATTTGCTACACCCCAGAAAACCCAATTGAAATACTTATTTGCAATCGAACCGCTAACTGCATCATCAGTAAGATTTTCAAGATCCGTTACAGCATCATAAGATCCCCCATTATCTGCATGTTGATTAACAACCAGTAATTTATCCCCGGATGCTGTATCAAAAACTGGTGTGATATGGGTATGTAATTGATAAACTACTCCCACAGTGATAGCAACATCGACAGTCGTTCCGCCTCCAATCGTCACAGTCAGCGTTATTCCTGAGTGATAAGATGCATTTCTCAATCTCAGATTTTCAGATATATGAGCAAGGTGGCCCCTACCATTAAGTCCAGACTCCATGTTGTTCCAATTCTGGTTAATATATGCTCCATCAGAACTGATATAGGTAGCAGCTGGGACAAAAAAGAATCCAACTTGAATATGTTCAGCGGTGGGCCAATGTGAAGTAGACTTGGTTAAAATCTTGTCACTTTGCAGAATGTAAATATAGTTCTCTTGGGGGCTTGCATCAGACCCCGCAGTTAGTACAATCGTAGCAGCCGGTGTGCAATCAAAAGTTGTTTGCCCATCTGAGAAGTTCATGGTCAAATCACCACCGCCGCCCCCAGCTTGCTCCAAACTCATTGTAATAATTCCAGCTGCTTCCGTCACCAACGCATTAAAGGGCTCCACGAAAGTGCCATTAAAAAGAGATCTAGGGTTGTCAACCAGAGTGAGGGTTCTATCCACATCTCCAGTTATAAGCGTGACGGTTCTATCAGCAGAAACATTACTCCCAGGCTTTATGATTATATCATGACTTGCATCGGTATCTAAAAGATGCAACCCTGTATTGGGGATAGTAATGGTTAATGGGATTATCAGATCATTCGGAAATGAAAGCGTGATGGTGCCGTCGCCATTATCAGTGATGGTTATTTGATTGGAGGTTCCGAAGACACCGGAAAAATTAAAATAAAACAATTCATGCCCGTCCGTCCAAATACCATCAGACACTTTTCTTAGTTTTAGATTTTTGCTCATCGACCGGCATACTCCCAATCGGTATTTCCGGTTTCGTCCTCAATCCAATCGCCGGATTCGTCCAAGGCGGTTGCTTCTTTTAAGGCAACCTTGTATTTATCCCCCATAGATTTCTCTTTTGTGGTGCTTTCGGTCAGCTTGTAAGCAACCTCTTGAGCTATGCGATAGGCAAGGGCCTTGATGAATGTTGCACTAAATTTGCCAGGGTCGGTTAATTTACGGATATATCGAATGAAAAGATCATAGGCATCGTTATTATAATCGATGAAAAGACATCTTGTTTCATCTGCCAAGGTTTCAATCGTGTATCCGTATTTTGGGATGACGAGTTGTAGATCCCCCTGGATGTAGAAAGAAGCGAACCCCCCGGAGGGATACACGGAGGGATCATTGCGCTTGTCACGGCAGAGCCTTAGAAAGTCAGCCGGTAAGGGATATGCGTAAGTGTATGCGGCTACCGGGGCAGTGCTGCTCTGTGCAAGGGCAACTCTGACCTTCGCAAAAGTCCATTCCCTCGCTTCAAGAACCTCATTAAGCATGTACTCCCATACAGCATTTACTGTTATTGCCTGTACAGAGTCTTCCCCGGCATCGACAATTCTAGTGACACCAATCCGATCAAGGCCCAGGTCCATTATGCCTGTCTTGCTGTAAGCCATGATACACCCCGCTTTTTAAACGTCTTTGCCGTTCACCTTTACGGGCGAGCTACCCACGTTATCGTTGGGGTCTACTTTTTTCCCCGGCTCCTTCTTCGGTTCTTTGGATGTCCTTGGCTTTTTGACCTTTTTGGCCTCGGGGATTTCCTCAAAATGAATCAGTTTTCCTTGATGATTCTTTGGGCCATCGGAAGCCTTTGTAAACTTCGCTAGATCCCCTCTTCTGTAAAGGCTTCCTCCATGATAACATTTTTTGGTACAAACAAACTTCGCCATTGGTTTCTCCTTCGATGATTAAAGAAGGGGGAGGTTTCCCTCCCCCTCAGGCTTAATATGCGTGCAGCGGCAACGGGGTGAAGAACGCACTAAATACCCCGCTGGTTTCATCCCCGTTCACAAGGTTATAGTAAAGCCTAACATACCGGAGCATCGGAATGCCCGTAGGAAGCGTGATAATAACGCTTGACCCCGCTGTGAGCTGTGCATTGAGCGCATGGACCGTCACAAGGTCTGCATCCCCTGTGGTGGGCTCACTGATCTTATGAACCACAATGAGGTTTATTCCTGTGGTTCCCCCTGGCGCGGTCTCCACATTCACCACAACGGCAGCAGGCATACCCCTTTCCCAACCGGGAATGGTGATTTCGGTGTCAATGTAATCCGTACTATTTGCATCGGCACCTACTGACTGGCTCCCGCTGAGCCTTGTTTGTCTATCTCTGTATCCCATCTCTAATACCTCCTTTGATGGATTTTAAATTCTTTCGATTGAATAACGACTACCGGCAACCGAAACTAAGTTGCCGCTGTTTCCGTGCTGTTTATCGCATCGATAACCTGGACCGGAATGCCCCTGAAGTGAATAACCGGCTTGCCAAAGGCGTCGTTGACCTCCCTGTAATACATGTTGTTCTTGTCTTTGACGCGGATATCCATGGCCGTCCGTATGTCACGGTTGCAGTATATCCGAGTGGTCGGGTTTTCACCCATTGACGGAAGCCTGTTGATCGCCCTGAGAACCGTGTCATCATTAAATTCGTTGCTTCCCCCGGATATTTCGATGTTCGCAACTCTCTGAGCGCATCTTTCGTCAGCGATATACAGTCCACATCTCCACTTGAACTGTGTCACGTAGGCCACGAACTCAGTACTTGCTGTCACACCGGAAACCAGCTGTTTCCCAAGATCCACAATCTCAATTCCACCCATGGTATTCTTAGGATAAACCAACGTGCATTCATCCGGCCCCCATTCAATGACCCAAATAGAGGTAGTGTCGCCGCCGCTTCCACCTTCAAGCTGAACATTATACCACCAGCTTGAATCACCATTGGGGTATACGGTGGCCGAATCAAACAGCGTGGTAAGCCCGTTGAATCCGAGCACGTCATCACCCACGGAACCATAAAAGATTTCGTCGGCTACCGATTGGGACATTGCCTCAATAAACTTCCTGTCCTTCCGCTGCCTGAAAGCTTGGGCATTGGCTCCGGCCAACCTCAACATCTCCTCGTCAACTTGGCTCATGGTCTCAAACAGAGACATAGGCGCGGTAACGGGGATTTCCTTATGCGCTGACTTCGGGACACCATCGTTGATAGCGCGTTTCTGTACCGTAGGAAGGGCACTGTCTCGGCTACCAATATGAGTCAACGCTTGGTTGGCCTCCATCATTGGAGCTTCACGAACAATGGGGTTTGCCCTGGCAAGCGTATCAGCTACATAAAGCATCTGATTGTTGCTAGGGTCCATTGCCCTAATCAAATCAACTAGGGTGTAAACACCCCCTGTGTTTCTCTCGGTCATGACTTTGACCTCCTATTTTTTCTCAAAATCCGGCATATCGTATTTCATACCGGGAACTGTCTCGTCTGAGCCCGGCCCTTTTCCTTGTGGGCTGAAATCCTCCCCCATGGCTGCACCTATGGCGTGAAAAGCCTTAATGAAGGCGGGATGATTTCCTATTCCAGTGTCAACCAAAAATTTATCGAACTCCTCTCCACTGAAATGCGTGAAGGCTCTCTTAGTCAGTTCTAGTTTTTTATCGTAATCGCTTCCCCATTCGGTCTTGAGCTTTTCATTCGCCTCTTTTACTGCTTCCTCCTGGACTAACTTCTGAGCCTTTCCCATCTCGGTGACAAACCCATCCCAACCAGCCGAAATAACCCCGGCTTGATCCGCGTTCAAGTTCGCCTTATGAAAAATGCCCTTTGCCCATTCGATCATCTTGGGGTCATGCTCGACCCCATCAGCAGCGGAAAACTCGTAATCAGTTGACTTTTCCGGCACGCCCAAAGCCTTAAAGAAAGCGGCCTTTTCCTCCGGTGTGGATGTCTCTGAAAGTTTCGGGATGGAGTTAGCTACCCTTCCTTCTAGGTCAGTTACCTTTCCTGTCAGTTCGGTTGCATTCCCATCCAGTTCTGTGACTTTCCCCGCAGTATCCAAGTGAGCCTTCGCAAAATCTCCCAAAGTCTCAAACACGGTAAAAGCCTCATTACCCTTCAGGTCCGACGGTAATTGATCGATCCATTCACCTGCCATAGTTTAAATAACCTCCGTTAATTTGATTAGACCGTGTTTGCTTTGATGACAGGTTGCACATAAAGTGATTCCATTATCAATTGCAAATCTTAAGTCTGGGTAATCAGCAAATGCCTTGATATGATGGGGATGCAATTTCCCTCCCCTTTCGTCACATTCTTGGCATGTCCAATTGTCTCTTGAAAAAACTGCCTCTCTCCATAATTTGAAATGAATACTATTTCTTAATCTTTTGCTCGCCTTTGTTTTCCCGCCCTGCCAACAAAAAGATTTATCACCTCTCCGCGCAACAGATGCCTTAATGCGTTCATTGGGATCTTCGTATCTATTTATTGCCGCCTCACTCAACTTTTTCCGTGTTTCGGTAGAGTGTTTTGACCCAACATTTACCCTCTGAGCTTTTTTGATATTCTCTTTGGCCTGAGTTATGGCTTTAGGGTTTTTATGCGCTTCGG
>SDBV01007054.1_pt1 | contig 15428 bp, 9 predicted proteins | sample 2277081 | NCBI WGS metagenome assembly SDBV01 (sample SAMN10402039, study PRJNA504765) | marine sediment metagenome | isolation source: marine sediment core GS10_PC15, 223 cmbsf | place: Arctic Ocean: Southern Knipovich Ridge | collected 2010
CCCTGACCCAGAAAGTGAATATTGGAGAGGAGCCCATCTCCAATACAATCTGGGGATTGAACGGAAGCTACAGCACCGAGTCCCAGCTGATCACCACCATTGTTGATAAGCTGCCCTTCCTGGAGACCAAGGCCCCATCCTCCCTGACTGTGGTTGGAGAGTTTGCTCAATTGATTCCCGGGCATTCCAAGGCCATTGAAAAAGAGGGGAATGCATACATAGATGATTTTGAAGGCAGCGAAACTTCCTATGACCTGAAGCAGTTTTCATCCTGGAAACTGTCCAGTACTCCCCGGGGATTTTTCAGTGAAGCTGAACTGAATAACAACAGGGCATACGGATATGGAAGGGCCAAGTTGGCATGGTACCATATCGATCCCCTGTTTGTGCGTAGTGAATCCCGAACCCCGGAACACATCAAAGCCAATCCGGATATTGCATCCAGCGCTTATGTATACGAGCTATATGAGCAGGATATATTCCCCAATAAGGAAAACCCAAGCGGGATTCCCACAAATATTTCCGTCTTGAATGTGGCATACTATCCCACTGAGAGAGGGCCATACAATTATGATTATGAGCGAATTAGAGATGACGGAAAGTTGCAGGATCCAACACATCGATGGGGAGGAATCATGCGAGAGATCTACTCCAGTGATTTTGAACAGGCAAATGTGGAGTTCATCGAGTTCTGGCTCATGGATCCCTTTGCAGAAATGCCGGACCACAGTGGAGGGGAACTCTATTTTAACCTGGGAAATATCTCTGAGGATGTTCTAAAGGATTCAAGGAAAACTTTTGAAAACGGATTACCTTCATCGGAGGTCGTGGAGAAGGTTGACACCACAGTATGGGGACGGGTGCCGCTCACCCAGTCCCTGGTACAGGGTTTCAATGCGGGGGATGCGACCAGGAAGTTCCAGGATGTAGGCCTGGACGGACTATCTACCCAGAACGAGGTGCAGTTCTTCTCTGAAAACCCGGATGATTACCTGAACAAGATCGATAGCCTGTACAATTCGGGCTACCTGTCAGCCGAAGCCCGTAATGCCATCTTCGATGATCCCTCTTCCGATAACTACATGTATTATCGAAGTACTGAACATGATGCAGCCCAACATGATATCCTCACCCGCTACAAGGCCTATAACAACCATGAAGGGAACTCCCCCAGTGACGCTGATAATACCGAATCCTATCCCACATCAGGAACCTCTTTGCCCGATATAGAGGATATCAACAGGGACAATACACTGAGTGAAGGGGAGAGCTATTTTGTTTACCGGGTCGACCTGAATAAGAATGAGTTTCAGGTCGGAAGGAACCACATTGTGGATAAGGTGGTGGACAGGGTAACCTATGTGAACAATGCAAAGGCGGATGTAACCTGGTACCAGTTCAGGATCCCCATCTTTGATTACGATGGGATTGTGGGTGATATTTCAGATTTCAAGACCATCCGTTTCATGAGGATGTTCATGACCGGGCTCAAAGATACAACCATACTCAGGTTTGCCAGACTGGACCTGATTCGCGAAGAGTGGAGGCGGTATGTCCTTCCATTTACCCAGGGCGGTGAAGATTGGACCGGGGAGGAACCACCCAAAGGAGCACTGGCAATATCAGCGGTGAATATTGAGGAAAATGCCGGAAAAACTCCTGTGAACTATGTGTTGCCACCAGGATTTAATCGTCAGATCGATCCTAACCAGCCACAGCTTCGACAGCTGAACGAACAATCCATTGTTCTGAAAGTAAGAGATCTTGCTGACGGGGATGCACGTGCAGCTTACAAGAATCTCGAGCTGGATATCAGACAGTACAAAAAGATCAGGATGGAAGCCCATGCTGAAGCTATTCCGGGAACTTATCTGGAAGAGAATGAACTGGTGGCATTCCTCAGGTTGGGTACAGATTACCAGGGTAACTATTATGAGTATGAGATACCCATGAAGCTTACTCCACCGGGAATGTATGATAACGACAGTGAAAGTGACCGGCTGATCGTTTGGCCCGAAGCCAATAAATTTGAGGTTGTGCTGGACCAGTTTAAGGAAGTGAAGCAAGCCAGGAACCGGGCCATGAGTGATCCAGACAGCGAAGTGACCATCAATTCGGTGTTCTCCATCCTGGATAAAAAAGGGAACCGTATTTCTGTTTCCGGGAATCCAAACATGAGCAGTATCCGCACCATCATGATCGGTGTTCGAAATCCAAAATCAGGCAGCAATCCATACGGCCAGGATGATGGGCTCCCCAAGTCGGGTGAGATATGGCTCAATGAGCTTCGTCTTACTGATTTTAATGAAAAGGGAGGGTGGGCAGCCAACGGAAGGGCCACCCTGAAGCTTGCAGACTTTGGTAATGTTACTTTTGCCGGAAGTACCAGTCAGCCGGGATTTGGGAGCATCGAACAAAAGGTGAACCAACGTCAGCTGGAACAGTTGATACAGTATGATATATCCTCTAACCTCCAGATGGGAAAGTTTTTCAAGAAGGAAAGCGGTGTTAACATCCCGGTTTTTGCAAGCTATTCAAAAGCCATTGTTAATCCCGAATACAACCCACTGGATCCGGACATATTCCTGAGAGAGGCCATTGATGAGGCCCAGACAGAAACCGAACGGGACTCCATCATCAGGAATGCCAGAGACGTTGTGGAACGGAAATCATTTGCTGTGACCAATGTCAGGATGAACAAGGCCGGATCCAAAAAGAAGATCTACAGCCTTTCCAACTGGTCTGCCAGTTTTGCACTGAATGAGATGTCAAGCAGAAACCCCAACCTGGAGTATTACAATACCAGAAAGATAAGGGGCAGCCTCAGTTATAACTTCAACACCAGACCAAAAAATGTCCAGCCTTTCAAGTCCGTTAAAGGGTTGAGCGCAGATTGGTTGAGGATTGTCAAGGACTTCAACTTTAATTACACCCCATCGCGGATTTCGTTCAGAACCGATATGGACCGGTATTACCTGGAAAAGCAGGTCAGGAATATCAACAATCCCGAATTCATAGTGACGCCTACCTTCAAGAAAAATTTCTTATGGAACCGCTATTTTGATCTGAAATTCGATCTGACCCGAAACCTGAGGTTCGACTTCTCCTCCACCAACATCTCAAGGATTGATGAACCTGAAGGGCGCTGGAATAAGGAACTGGACAGCTATGATGCCTACCGGGATTCTCTGTGGCAGAGTATCCTTGCCGGGGGCCGGACCACGAGCTACGTACACCAGTTCAATGCCTCTTATACAATTCCTATTAATAAGATCCCGCTGCTGGACTGGACCAGTGCCAATGCCAGGTATGGCGGCACCTACGGGTGGGATGTGGGCCCCATCATTCCGGATGACCCGGAGTTCGGCCCCATCAACCTGGGGAATTCCATCAAGAACTCCAATACCATCCAGCTTAACGGACAGCTCAATTTCGTGAACCTTTACAACAAAGTGCCGTACCTGAAAGATATCAATGCCAAATACCGGAATTCCCGGACCAGGAACAGGGAGAAAGAGACCCGTATAAAAACCAAAGTTTATACAAAAGAAAACCTTTACCTGAGAGAGGGAAAGGGACGTTATGTAGCCCATAACCTGAAAACTCAAACCGTCAAGGTTGAGGTGTTCGATGAGAATCAACAACCGGTTGAAGTTGAAACAGAGATATTGAGTGATACACGCATCAGGATCACTTCCGTCAAGGCAGTCAGAAGCGCCAGGGTGGTGGTGACCGGGACCATCGAAAAGGGGGAAAGTCCACTTATTATCATTACTGAAACTACGGTTAGGATCCTGATGGGCGTACGAACATTCAATATGACATATTCAAAAAGCGGGGGCACTTTCCTTCCCGGTTATTTGCCTGGAACAGATTATTTTGGGATGCAGCAGTATGGAGGAAACCTGGCGCCGGGATGGGAGTTTATCAGCGGATGGCAGAATCCGAGATACGCGGAAGAGGCATTTCGAAGAGATCTTCTCACGCCGGACCAGAACATGAATGATCCCTTCAGACTAAATACTACGGAGCGATTCACAGCAAGGGCCAATATAGAACCTTTTAACGGACTGAAAATTGATCTGACGGCAAACAGGATGTTTGCCACCAACCTTTCAGAATTTTATACGGCTGATGCCGCAGGGAATCTTCCGGCCGATACAGCACGGGGCCGAATCTACAGTGGGAATTTCAGCATGTCATACATATCCCTGCGTACCTCATTTGAAGGCATAAATGAGAAGGTGGAGTCCTCCGAAACATTCCGGTTGCTGAAGGATGATTACCGAAAGGATATTTCCCGGCGGTTGGCAGACGAATATTTTCAGAATACAGGGATCGTACTGGCCGATTCTGCCGGTTACTATCAGGGATACGGACCAACTTCCCAGGAGGTGCTGATCCCGGCTTTCCTGGCCGCATACGGAGGAAGAGACCCCAATGATATATCACTGAATGCCATAAGATCCATTCTGGAAATAATGCCCAACTGGCAGGTGAGGTTCGATGGACTGGGAAAAATTGAGGCATTGAAGAAGTATGTGAATTCCATTGTCATGAACCACTCCTATCGGTCGACTTACAGCATTGGATCATTTATGAACAATCCGTTCTACACATATGATACCATCAGCGGAGCACCTGTTGCAATCGACCTGCAGGGGAATTTCATGGTGGAGCAGAACATCAATACGGTGAGCATCAATGAGAATTTCAGTCCCCTTTTCGGGATCAACATGGATTGGAAAAACAGCCTCACCACCCGCATTGAGTATAAAAGATCCAGAACCGTCGCCATGAACATGGCCAACACCCAGGTGAACGAGGTGAACAGTGCTGAGTTTATCGTGGGGGCAGGATACAGGTTCAACGAGGTCCCCCTGATCATCAATCAGAAAGAGTTCAGCAGCGATCTCAACATACGGATCGATTTCTCCATGCGAAACAACCGAACTGTGATCCGGAAGCTGGAGGATCTGTCCGGAAGTGAGATAACGGCCGGACAAAGGATTTTCAGCATAAAGGGCTCAATGGATTACATGTTGAGCAATAAATTTACTGTCAGGGCTTTCTACGACCAGCGCATGACAACACCCTACATCTCCAACAGTTTTCCCAATGCCAACTACAACGTGGGATTCAGTCTGATGTTTACGTTGTAGTCCGGATGGTCTGATTATATGATTTTTAGCAGGTAGTATTTTGATCGAAAAACATTACATTTGAAGAGAGTATGTTAACCCTCGCAAAGCGAGTATAAATTTTTTAAAACATGAATGTACCCGATGATCTGAAGTACACCAAAGAGCACGAATGGATTCGTGTGGAAGGTGATGACGTTGTGGTTGGAGTTACCGAGTTTGCCCAGGGTGAACTGGGTGATGTGGTTTTTATCGAAATTGAAACTGAAGGGGAAACCCTTTCGTTTGGCGATACCTTTGGCACCATTGAAGCAGTAAAAACCGTATCGGATCTTTATATGCCGCTTGATGGTAAAGTGGTAGAATTCAACCAGGCGCTTGAAGATACGCCTGAACTGGTGAATTCCCAGCCTTTTGGTGATGGCTGGATGATCAGGATCAAAATGTCTGATCCTGCCCAGCTGGAAGAGCTTCTTTCAGCGGATGAGTACCGGGCCCTCATCGGGTAGGCTTTTTTCGGCAGGGTTTTTGTGCGAGATCATGCATAATCGACCCTGAATTATGAAAAAAGCATACGGCCTGCTTGCCATTGCCCTGGTAATGGCTTCGTGTGCGGTTCCTGGGGTGGTGACACAACTCACACCGGAAGCGCCCGATGGGCATTATGAAATGGGGCGTGAATACATCTCCCTGAGTAATGACAACATCGATGTTGAACTGGGTTATGACGGGGTCCATGGCGAGAACCTGGTATTCGATTTTGTGGTGGTTAACAGAAGTCAGGGTATACTTTCCATCAATCCTTCGGATTTCTACTATGTTCTGCTGGACAGTTCCACAGCAGACTCATCAAAGCTTCCGCCGAGAATGGCCCTCCATCCGGAGCGTGTGCTGTTTCACTATGATGAAACACTGGAGGCTAAATCGGGAGAGAAAAATGTAAACTCCTTCATGGGAATCATGGAAGCAGGATTTGGCCTGGTGGCCAGTGCGTCAGCTTTCCTGGCCACGAAGAATCCGGGATATATTGTGGATGCTGTTTTCAGTACCCTGGGAACTACCGAACATTACGTGACCCAGGATAAAATAATCAGCGAGGATATCAGCATGATCAGGGAGGAGAAGGACATTGTAAAGGAGGAAATATTCCGCCTTAGTCACTTACCTGCCGGTAAGGTTGTCAGCGGTTATGTCTATTTTCCTCAGAGTCCGGATCCCGGCTATTATATGTTTTGTTTTCCGGTGAAAGATCAGTTGTTCCAATTCGTATATCACCAGCGAAAGGTATACCAGTATTATTAAGAGGCAGCCTTTTATCATTTCTGAGGGAGTTTTTGCAGCAACCTGGCATTTTTAGCGCAGCTAAGAAGCACGTTGTAAAAAAACCTCCTGAAGGGCACCTCTAAAAACTACTTTTTATTATGAACGGCTGCTAATATTGAGCCTCATGGATCAGCGGATTTCAATTCCCGCTATCATCCATCTGCCAGGCTGTATTACATTGCCAATATCGTTGTAAGTGACATCCAATAAGTTTGTGGCTTCAAGAAAAAGTGTTACCCTTCCAACTGAGCAGGCCAGTTTCATATCCAGCACCAGGAAGGGATCATAAGGAGTCTGGATTGATTGACCTGTCCCGGCATCGTATTTCAGGTAGTCTCCATTCCTGTCCTGATAGACCATCCTGAGTGACATGAACAGCCCGGGCATCAACCTGAGGTCTGTGGCGAGTATTATTTTGTGCCGCAGGTTATCCAGCAGGTACCTTGAGATGACATCATCGGATACTTTTGTCAGGTGGGTGAATGCGTAGGACACACTCACTTTTTCCATTAGATATCTTCGATCCGTTGTGCTTCCGCCAATGTATGTGAGATGGATATCTCCACCGGTTGCATCGACCATGGTAAGATTCAGAGTATGCCATTTTTCATCCTCCAACCAGATCCAGTCTATCATCTCCCGGCCACACCGGTAGAATCCATTCATACCGGTTTGCAACCAGGTTCCCTTCCAGACAATTCCCAACTCAGCGGTGGTCGCATGTTCAGGAACAAGATCGGGATTCCCTTCGTTGGAAGGCCCCTGGTAATACAGATCAGTGAAGGTGGGCAGTCTCATGGAGCGGTTGATGGAAGTAAAAAACCTTAGAGAACCAGGAAGCTTTAATCCGAATTCAATTCCCGGCAAAAAGTAAGGTTGAAGACCCAGGTCTGAGTTAAGGTGTACCAGGACACCCCCTGAAAGTGACACCCAATTTCCTTCAAAAGAATGATTGATGTTCCAGTTGATCTGGTTTCGGACATGCCCATTGGTAAAAATGATATCGTCGCGATGGTGTATAACATGATCCGGACCAAGTGGTTCTCCCAGAGAAGTGCTGTTGATTTGCTCACTTCGGAATTGGAGCCCGGAATGAGTAATCCCTGCAATGGTGGACAACTGTCCATTCAGATCCACACCTGATACCCGGGTGAGGTGGTCATTTACATAAAACGATGGGTCATTCCTGTCAAGCAGGAAGTGATCCCTGTTGATTCTCAAGTAAGTGTTCATGGTCAGCCTGGACCGGGGCCTGTGCAGCACCATCTTCAGGGCCGTTAATCCCGTGGTGGTTTCTTCATACTGGTCTCTAAATGCAGGTGTATAGAATGCATTGGCACCGAATTCCCTGTGGTTCAGTCCAAACATTAAATCGGCACGAAATCTGCCGGGTTTGAAGGATGAATGGATATAGGCATGCGTATTCAGAAAATCTGTATTCTCCCTGTATCCGTCACTACCAGAGGCAGAAACACTGGCTATGGTGGAAACATATTTGCCACCAATGCTGGAGTTAAAGAATGCTTTATAGAAGTTATGCTGCCCATACCGGAGTCCCGAAGTAATAAAGGTGGAGTCTGACGGTCGGGTGACCAGGTTGAGGGCACCGGTGAATGCGTGGGTGCCAAATCGACGGGAGGCAGATCCTGTGATTACTTCAACCTTGTGGACAGAGGAGATATCTACCGGAAGGTTCAGGTGAAAATGGCCTGTTTGCGGATCTGACAGGTTGATACCGTTAAGCAGTACCATGGACTGATCAAAAGTTCCGCCCAGAATGGTTAGGTCCGCCTGTGTTCCGTGTTTTCCCCGGTGACGGATATCCACCTGGGGCAAATACTCCAGGAGGTCTGCGAGAGCCGTCGCCGGAGAAGAAATGATATCCTGCGTTGTTACCTCAAGCAGTGGCATGATCGTTAGAGCCGCAAGATCGGCCGGTAAACCAGCCAGTGCTTCAACCTCTTCTAATTCCATGTGAATATGCACCTGGCTGCTGTCAGGCCGGTCTGTGACCTTTTCCTGGCCAGGAAGGCTGTAACTGAAACAAAGGATAGAGATAATAATAACTTTGTGAAGACTGGCGCACGGAAGTACTACCCATTCATAGGACCACTTTTTGTTATTTCTTAGTTGATTATTATCATGATGATGATGATGTAAACCAGTGTTACATATCCGGAAATAACTCACAGAGTTATTCTGGATATTAACACTTTTTCTTTTTTGGCTACTTTTTTCTTTTGTCAACATCTCCATTTCCTGTTAATATCATGCTGCAGGTTTCATTTCAGTCCGCCAGGTTTACGAGGAGGGTTCCAGGTCCTCAGGAGATTCATCCCTCACTCCTGAATTGGATTTTCCAACATGAAGAGGATTCCTGGAGATGTCCTTATGAAGGGCCCTTTTCCTGACTATATCAATGGCCAGATAAATGGCGTTTCTGAATGAAGCTGCGGAGGCTTCATTTTTTCCAGCCAGCTCAAAGGCAGTACCATGGGCAGGACTGGTCCGGACCACTGGCAGACCTGCAGTGAAGTTCACGCCATTTTCCATGCAGAGCGCTTTAAAGGGAGCCAGACCCTGATCGTGGTACATGGCCAGGACGGCATCAAACCGGGTAAAACGGCCTGCGCCAAAAAAGCCATCGGCCGGGAAGGGACCGAAAGCCAAAATATTGGATTTCTTTGCCTGTTCAATGGCCGGGATGATCACATCCTGTTCTTCTTTGCCCAACAAGCCGTCGTCACCTGCATGCGGATTCAATCCCAGTACTGCTATGCGGGGATTCCTGATCCCAAAATCCATCAGCAATGACTGAGCAAGGATTTTCAGTTTTTCAACAATCAGATCCTTGGTTATTAAGGCGCTCAGTTCTGAAATGGGAATGTGCCCGGCCACCAGGCCAACTTTTAACAGATCACTCACCATCAGCATCATTACCTCTTCTGCCCTGAAATATGCCTGCAGGTACTCTGTATGTCCGCTGTAATTGAATTCGGAATGCTGGATGTTCTGCTTATTCACGGGAGCTGTAACCAGGGCATCAATTTTGCCCGCTTCAAGTGCCTCAGTGGCAGCTTTCAGTGCTCTATAGGAAGCGATTCCGGCACTTTCAGTTGATTTTCCAAGTTCAACCCGGATGTTATCGTCAACGCAATTGATCACATTAACCCGGTTGCCTTTTGCTTCGTCGGGGAAATTGATACTTGTGGGAGAAAAATTATCTATATCCAATGCTTTTCTGTGGTATGCCAGTACTTTGGGAGACCCGAAAATTATGGGGACACAAATATCATTCATCCGGCTATCCATCAGGGTCTTCATGATCACCTCATAGCCAATCCCGTTGACATCGCCATGGGATATTCCTATTTTTATTTTTCCACTCATTTTCCGTTTGATTAAAGTGACCGGTTCAGAAGGTAGTTATAAAGGATCCTTACACCCACACCACTTGCACCTTTTCCTCTGTAATTGAAGGGTACCTTATTAAAGGAGGGTCCGGCAATATCCAGATGGATAAAAGGATAATCAGTGAAGTGTTCAAGAAACTTACCTGCTGTGATGGCGCCGGCATATTTGCTTCCAATGTTTTTCAGGTCTGCAATTTCTGATTTAAGCTGTTCCTTATATTCATCCCAGAAAGGAAATTCCGCGATCCTTTCCGAAGTATATTCTCCACTTTGCTTCAGGTTGTCCATGACTTCACGGCTGGCATTTCCCATTCCGACAATACCGTATTTATCAATGGCAATATGAGCAGAACCGGTGAGGGTGGATAGTTCAATGACCACCTCAGGATCATACTGAATTGCGTAGCTGAGTGCATCGGCAAGCAACATCCTTCCCTCAGCATCCGTATTGAGAACTTCCACGGTTGTTCCATTGTACATGGTAACTACATCGCCAGGCACATATGCGTTCCCGTCAGGCCTGTTATCTGTGGCCGGAATTAATCCCACAACCCATACAGGCAGATCATTCTTTGCCACAGAATAGAGTGCGCCAGCTACCGCTGCAGCTCCACCCATGTCACATTTCATGTAATCCATGGAATCGTAAGTGGGCTTCAGACTGAGACCTCCCGTATCAAACACAACTCCTTTCCCAACAAGTATAATTGGTCGGCTGTTCACTGTCTGGTCTGGTTTCCATGTAAGTATGGAAAAAGTGGGGGGATCGACACTGCCCTGATTCACCGCCAGCAATCCTCCCATCTTCAGGGATTCAATTTTCTTTTTATTGAATATTTCCACTGAAAATCCGGCCTCATTTCCCATCTTTTCAATTTCTACCGATAACTGCACTGCTGTTAAATAGGAAAGGGGTTCATTCACAAGATTGCGGCAGAGGTATACTCCCCGGATCAGGTTGTGCAGTTTCTCCACATGGTCATTGGTTAGCCCGTCATCAAAAAGATTGATTTCCTCCAGTTTATATTTTTTATCAGGTTCAATTGTAAAATATTTCAGGAATTGGTAATTGGTCAGGGCCAGACCTTCGGCAAAAGCCACACACTCCTCTGGCTCTACACCACAATTTACAACCACCACCGTTCGCACATCATGTTCATTGAGTGTTGTGTGTATCTCAAAACCGGCCTTTCTTGCACTTTCAAGCCTTGAGTCTTTTGGCGTATCAGTCCCATCCAGGCTCCTGACGATTACCTGATGGTCCAGCTGGTTTAACAGCACTGTATCTTTTTTCTGGCTCAGCTTCTCCAGCACATATTCCAACTGCTTTTTATCGTGGATGTATGGGTTAAGATCCTGACCATTTCTGACCAGGAGCACCCTGTTGCTTTTTTCCTCGAATGCCTTCCTCTTTATAATCCTCATTCTGCTTCTTTTGGTGTTATATAACTAAATATGGACTACCTGCTCCCGGGTAGTGAAAATGTAAATGTTGATCCTTTACGGGGTTCGCTCTTGATATTCAATATCCCTCCATTTCTTGAAACCAGGTCACTTACCAGCTGCAAGCCAAGTCCGGTTCCCTGTTCATGTTCCGTTCCGGCAGTTGAACGCAGGTGTCCGATTTTCTTAAATTGTTCAAGTATTTCCGGATTAATACCAATCCCTGTATCTTTTACTGAGAATATGACATGATCCTCGTCCCTGTGAACCTGGATGGAAACAGTTCCCTCTCTGGGAGTAAATTTAATGGCATTGGATACCAGGTTCCGAACGACGATGTTTACCAGGTTGCGGTCGGCGAATACCGTAGTTTCGGGTTGGACATCTGTTTTGAGTTCCAGGTCTTTCAATGTGGCTGAATGAATGAAAAGTGAAACCACCTCTCCGATCAGTTTTTCTGCTTCAAAATTTATGGGTGAAACAACCAGGTCATCGGACTGACTCCGGCTCCAGTAAAGCAGGTTGTCCAGCAGTGTCACTGCTGCCTGTGATGACTCCTGAAGAGAAATGAGGATCTTCTTATTTCCGGAAAGTTCGGGTTTGGTAACCAGCAGGTCGGAAAACTGGGCCACGCTTGCAACCGGGTTTTTCAGGTCGTGGGCGATGATCGAAAGCACTTTGTTTTTGAACCGCAATGAAGATCCCAGTTCCAGCCTTTCATTATAATTCTTTACCCATTGCATGATAATCATTACGGCCATGGCAAAAATGAACAGCTGGAAGGAAACCTGCGACAGGTAGTTGTTATAGACGGCATCTGCAGTATTGGCCACCAATATATCATTCGCAATGGTATAAATGAAAAAAGCCAGTGAAACAAAGAAAATGGCATCCATGACCTTTCTCCGAAGCGAACCTATAAAGCTGATTACCAGATAATATACCAGGAAAAGAAGAACCGCTGGCTGGAATAAAAACATTTCGTAGGCGAACAAATGCACGGGCAGGATAAACACAGATACAGCCGCCACGGAGAATATAATGGTATTTACCCTGGTAATCCATTTCATATATCCTGCTGGAAAAATCCGGTGAAGAAATATCATACCGAAGATATGGGCAGTGAATGTCCCAAAATACTCCATTCGCACCTGCCAGGCCCAGGGTGCATCCACAAAGGCATTGGAAAAGTAAACCCCGGTATTCACCGACCGGATCAACATACCCAGTGCCGTTAGGGCAAACACCAACATGAGAGTCTCTGTTCGTGCAAACAGCCAGAAAACAACAAAGAAAAATGTAAAGAAGAACAGGACCCCGATGGTGGAATAGTTGTACATGCTCCTGCGTTCAATACGCTCCAGTACTTTATCGGAGCCTCCGATCATCATTGATTTCCAGAAACCACCACGCCTGTGATTAAAATTGGATACCTGGATGAGCAACCGGATTGTATCTTCATGAGGAATATAACAAAAGCTGGATGGATCATACCAGGGCTCTTCCTCGTCCCTGGTGGTCCCCACCCGGCCATTGGATTCAATGAGCCTGTTGTTCAGATAGAAATTGTATGCACAATCAAATATGGGAATGTCGAAACAGAGGGCAGATTGATGGTCGGACGGTAAAATGATCATCAGGCTATAGGTTCCATAGCCCATTCCGGGAAGTGATTCACCATCCACCTCATAGCTTGTCCAGTAGGAAGGAATTGATACCACGATTCCCGAACCCTGGTCTTTCTCAATCTGGTAGTTCTCCGGGGTAAGCAGCTTTTCCCAGTAGAACTCCCATTCACCGTTCAGGCTTAAGACAAGGTCCTGATGGAGCACAATTCCGCGCAGATCCAGCACACCGTTGCCTGGAAGAGGAATGGTCTGGTCTGTGGCTGTAACGTTGCCCGCAAGTGCGAGTATTGATAACCATATGATAAAGTGTCTTCTCACCTGAAGCAAAAGTAATAATAAATTGACTTTAATGAGCCTTTTTTGTACTTTGCAGATATGGGATGGTAAATGAGAAAACTTCCCCTCAAGTATTCTTTAAAATTGCCAAAATCATGAGATATTCTATTTTATGTTTCGCTGTTGTTCTTGCAATGGCCTTTACCAGTTGTGAGCAACCCCTGGACTTTGAAAAGGAGAAAGCAGCCATTATTAAAGTGATCAATCAGGAGACCAACGCTTATCTTGAAAGGGATTTTGAAGCAGTCTTCGCCACACATGTTCATGATTCTATGAACATACGGCTAACTGCAGGAGCGGATAATTATGTGTTCCTGGAAGGTTGGGATGAAGTCGCAAAACATTTAAGCGGGGATGAAACCGAGGATGATCTGAGTCCCGGGCTGAACATTTCGGTTGAAAAGTCGAACTACCGGATGAAGATCTATCCCAATTCAGCCTGGGTGGTTTGTGATCAAAAGTGGACATCCCGTTTCGATGAAGATGTAACGGAGATCAACAGCATCCAGGTCCGGTTCATGGAAAAGATCGACGGAGAGTGGAAGATTTCATTTGTCTCATGGATTGGAACTTCAGGTTATATGGACCTGGAGGAGACGGAGGAATTGTTTGATTAAGCTGTTTGGAGGTTAGTTCTTTTGAATGATTACCTCCTTTGATTCACTCTGCCAGAGCCCGTGTTTCGTGCAAACCGACATGGCCGACAGATTCATGCTTACCGCTCCGGGTACAATGTAGAAGTCAACCTCCACATGTTCGGATTTGTTCCCCAGTGAACCCGGAGCGAAATGCGCTTCGGCAAGGAAGGTCTCCCTGTTCCACAATTGCACATATTTGATATAGTGGTCGGGATCATCCGGATGGGTGTATTCGGCACCCAACCTCACCTTGACCCGGATCTTTTCTCCTTCCCGGGCATAGTCGTCACAAATTACAAAAGGAGTGTGACGATCAAAATAGTCCTTCCGGACTTCTTTTTCTTCCTGACTGATATCGACGGGGGTAAATATTCGGGGCATAATGGAATGTATTCAGGGGACCGGGGCCCCTTTATTGATTCAGCAAATATAAATAATTCCGGTAACCTGGTCATTTGCTTTGAAAAATTGAGAGTTGTATCTTATTCAGGCAATCACAGTTTTGTAAAGATGAAACGAACCGGATCCATATTGATGTTCCTGTGTTACCTGACGATCCTTTCCACCCAGACCACTTCTTCCGAGTTGACAACACTGTTTAAAATGCCCATGGAATACAGGATATTCTATCCGGATGGGGATACCATGGTCAGGGTTTTACATTCAGTCAATGAAGAGACCTACCTGTTCGATATGCTCCATGCGGTGGACAGCATTCAGATCGATCCCGATGATTGGGTGTTGAACCAGGTAGTGGGTATTAAAGAGATAGCCAGGAAGAAGGGCAGCAGAGAAGCATTTTCGATTTATCCCAATACCGGACAGGGAATGAATACATTTGAGCTGCTTGACGAGCGGGAGAAAGATGCGAATGTTGCAGAAGATGTAAGTATCGATTTTACCCTGAGACCCGGAAACCAATTTCAACTTGAAATATAAATTTCCCATAATGAGAGGAATTTTAATCGCCACCATGTTGTTGGGTGGATTTATGGCACTTACCGCGCAAATTGAGAGGAGTGTGGAAGATGTGCATGGACTGGCAACAGGGATAAAAGCACCGTTGTTTACAGCCATGGATGAGGATAGCAGCATGTTCTCGCTGGAAGATGCATTGCTCTCAGGACCGGTGGTAATGATTTTCTACAGGGGGCACTGGTGTCCTTATTGCAACAAACACCTGGAACGGGTTCAGGATAGTTTGCAGTTGATCTATTCTTTGGGCGCCCGGGTTGTGGCAGTTTCACCCCAGAAGCCCGAATACCTTGGTAAAATGTCAAAGAAGACGGGAGCTGAATTCTCGCTGTTGTATGACGAAGGGTATAAAATTGCAGATGCTTATGGTGTAACATTCACCCCTGAAGCCAGACAATTGTTCACTTATACCTAAATTGAGCGATTATAGAATTCGGGGTGGCCTTTCATTTGGCTTGTTGTTTTTTTCATGGATTTTCGGCTTATAAGTTACCGATTCGGGAACTTAAAGTTAGTAAGCCCTGATTTTTG
>SDBV01007055.1_pt1 | contig 15426 bp, 9 predicted proteins | sample 2277081 | NCBI WGS metagenome assembly SDBV01 (sample SAMN10402039, study PRJNA504765) | marine sediment metagenome | isolation source: marine sediment core GS10_PC15, 223 cmbsf | place: Arctic Ocean: Southern Knipovich Ridge | collected 2010
GTACAAAGTGGAGGGTTGGGAGAACGGCACGGTGAACATTGACAACGCCGAAAGCACTGAGAGCACCGAATCTGTGACGGAGTGTACACAAGCCTAAATGCCTACACGTGTCCTAGTTGCTGAGCACGCTGGACCACGCCTCTACTCTGTCGGTCGTGTAGGGTATGACACTATTGCGGATGACACTGGAGGTCAGTTCACAGCTACCCTACGCACCGAACGATTCTCTCCAGCCGGTGAGGGAGGCTTGGTGTACTTCCGCCGTGTGCAGCTTCGTGCGTGGCACACTGGGGCGTTCTTAGGGACGATGAAGGCGTACATCGACGGTGTGCAAACCCAGGCGTACAACTCCAAGTTTCTCACCAATGGGAACATGAACCGGACGGGTTCGTGGACTCTCGGCACGAACTGGCGGGTGAACAATGCTAACAGTGGTGTCGCGGATCAGTCAGCGGCGGCGGCAAGTGACATCTCCCAAGCTCTCGTCCCAGCGATGGTAGCCGGAGTGTCGTACGAGGTTTCGTTTACCACGGCAGGAGTCACTACGGGGACACTCACACCAAAGGTAGGGACCCAGGCTGGTACAGGAGTCACTGGCAACGCAACGTACACGGAGGTTATTGTAGCTGGCTCTGGCGATGCTCTCCTCGCGTTCTCTGCGTCTGGGAGTTGGGATGGTACTCTCGATGATGTGACTATTAAGGAGATGGACGGAGTCTTACGCGATCAGGAGATGATCTTTGACGAGGCGTCTCCTACAATCGTGGGGCCTGATGGTGGCAAAGAAACCATCGTTGAGATGGACATCTCTGGCTTTGGCACGTATATCGAGGTAGAAGTCATCGTAGACTCGGACGCAGTAGGAGGTGTGTTCCTCCCCGAGTCCCTATGGATCGGCCACCGTTTGGTTCGCCCCGGCGTGCAACGAGACGCGGCGAGCACATGATCCTTATCCCTACTTACCCACTCGGCCAACTCCCAGAGTTCGAGCCGTTCTTCGAGGTATTGCGACGCGACGCTGAGTTGCGCCGGATCACTCAGGCTATCCCTTACGCAGCGAGTATCACCCCGAATGCCCAAGCTGGTGAGATTGTGGTTGTTGACACGCTCACTGGTGATCTCGTCGTCAACAACCCTATTGGTGCCATAGATGGGGCACGGTTGTACTTCCAGTTCACTCAGGACAGCACTGGTGGGCATACCGTCACGTTTGGCAGTGACTTCGAGAGCAGTTGGACCACGTCTGAGGGTGCCAACATCGTCAGCACAGTGAACTTCCGCTACGACCTCAAGAAAGCTAAGTGGGTACAGGGGAGCATGGCTCTTCTCGCGTTAACTGATGGCGCTGCCACCGTGCAGACTGGGCTTGTCACGTTCGACCGGGATCCGCTTCCGCCGTTTGCTGTTACCTCTGGAAGCGCGGTGGTCACGAACTTGGACGCTGACAAACTTGACGGACAGCACGGGGCTTTCTACCAGGACGCAGGCAATCTCAACGCTGGGACTCTCCTAGACGCACGCGTGGCCGAGAGCAACGTTACACAGCACGAGGCAGCGCTCACTATTCTTGAGTCACAGATTACAGACGGTTCCATCCTCGCCCGTGTAGCTGCGAGTGAGACGATCACCGGGACGTTCGCGTTCAACCCAGCTTCGGGGGCTCCGTTTACCACCACCAGAACCAATCTGGTCTCCAACCTCAACGCGGATCTCTTGGATGGGCAAGAAGGATCGTGGTATCAGGACGCCGACAATATCAACATGGCTGTTCTTGCGACTCCCGCGTTTACGACCGCCCAGCATATGCAGAATGTGTTCCACTCAAGCGGCCAGCTAACAGGTGGCGCGTTGAGCGACGTCGGCGCTGGCGTGATCGACGTCTCGGCAGGTGAAGGTCTGATTCGCGCAACAGATTCGGCAACCGCTGAACTTCTTTTCATGGATTGGCCCGCGTCTGCCGGCAACACGGTGCCTGATGGGACAGTGCGATACTTTGGAGTGGAGTACAACGATGGGACTCCCCAGGTTGTAGTCAAGACGACGCGCGATTTCGACAATAAGACGGACTTTGAACTCGGTTCCGTCGTGCGCGAGGGGGCGACCCTCCACATCTCGAATCAGCTCCACGCGGTGGGGGACCATGCCAACCAAATGATCGAGCGTCTGTTCGATGTCGCCAAGTTCGCACGCGACAACACGACCGGGGGTGTGATTGTCAGTGAAAGCGCGGACACGAATCGGTACATCGCTGTTTCAACGGGCAATATATGGAGCGAACTTGTCAAAACCGCTTTCGCTGCCTTCGACTCCGACCCAGGAGGAGGGGCTGACACCTTCGATACTTATAAGCATGTGTCCGGTACGTTCACGATCACGACTGGTGTCACTCAGTGGCCTAACACGCAGTACGATGACGGCACCGATCTTGTCACGATGACCAACAATCGCTACGCCAACCTTTGGCTTTATGGTGATCCTGACGGTGAGGTGGCGATGCTTTACGGGACGGCGCAATACACATCGAGCGCAGGCGCGGAGAACGAGGCACCACCGTCCTCATTACCCTTGAGGGTGCAGGAACACTCGTTTTTACTTGGGCGTTTGATTTTCCAGAAGTCAGCTACCACAGCCATTGAGGTGGAGTCCGTTTTCGACACCGTGTTCCTTCCCGCCCAGTCGGCGGATCATGGCAACCTAACGGGACTGACTGACGACGATCATACGCAATACATCCTGGTGGATGGGAGTAGGAATTTCACGGGCAATCTCCTTGCCACTGGAGCGGTAGATCTTGGTGAAAATGGGGCTGGTGCTTTCCGTGATCTGTGGCTCGATGGGGATGCAACTATAGGAAATGACGTCATCCTGAATAGCGCAGTCGCTTTTGTCCAGTTCCTAGGCACTTCTGGCGGAGGCGGCGAAGGTATCCTTTACAAAGACAGCGGCGCGGTGGCTCGCTACGCGTTGTATTTCCCCGGCTCTGATGTTGTCGCGCTCGCCAACCGTGCACCAAATGGCGTAGTAGAGATTAGAGCAAGCGGCATTGGTGGTGGGGGTGGACCAGAGGTTACATACGCAACGTTTAGGGACGACAAGATTACACTATCGCGGCCCGTTACTGTCAGCGACGCTATGACCGCCCTGCTAACCCTAGAAAGTACAGTCGCGTCTGGTCCTGGTGCTGGCTCAGGAATCATCGGCGCAAGCAACGATGGGGCAGCGCAAGCAACTGGTGACCGCTTAGGGTTTTTCTTGTTCCGAGGTCAGCGCGATGCCAGCAATTCCTCTATCACTGTGGGCATCGTCGGTTACGCTGAAGCCAACTGGACTCTCACTAGCGCCCCAACGTATATGAATGTTGAAACAACACCAAGCGGCTCAATAAACCGTGTAGGTCGCTGGCGTTTTGATTCAGACGGCCATTTCTTGGCCCTTGGTACACAGGACATCGGAGACGGAGCAAGTGCCAACCCCCGAGACCTCTATCTAGATGGGGATGCAACTATAGGGGGCGTCTTAGTTGCTTCGGGTGCGGGAGATTCGTCTTTCGTTGGCAATGTCTTAATCGGCACCACGACCCCCGCAACGGGGAGCCCGAGGTTGGATGTGGTGGGTGACGATAGTGTTGTCACGCTTGTCTTAACTGACAATGTTACCGATGCAACATCCAAACAATTTCGCTTTGGGTTACGGCATTATACAAACACCGAAGAAGTTGTAGCCATGATCTTTGGTGCGTCTAATAATGCAACAACCGCCATTCTCAGTTATGGTGGTGGCACGGGTTCGATGAATGCTGTCACCTCTCACGGCTGGTATACGGCGGCTAATTCCACCACGGTCACCGGCACCCTCGGCCTTGACCTGACGGGGGTTGGGACAAGTAGCTTGTTCCACGCACGGGGAGATATTCAGTCTGGAGGAGATGTAACAATAGGAGGTGCGGCAACAATTGGTGGAGTCATAGAACCAGGTTCTATCTTTAACATCGAGCCCGGCGTCGCAGCACGGGATTTGTTAACGGGCGTCGGCCTCGGGATGCATATCGAAGCGGACACCTGGGACATCAACGCCGCAGGGAACGGCGAGACTGTCGGAATAGGTGCTCTTGTATATCTCGGTCGGCCGACCTGGACATCAGTTGGAACAACCTTTACGATAACAAACGCAGCTACTCTCTACATACAAAATGCTCCGCTTGCGAGTACAAATGTTACAATAGGAAACACCTATGCTCTGTGGGTGGATAATGGTGAATCTCGCTTTGATGGAGGACTGACTGTCAATGGGGTTTTAACTCTGGATGCAAACTTGGACTTTGTGGGACCGCAGGCAATCACAACTTCCTCTGGAGACTTATCGCTTACACCAGCGGCCAACCTCATCATGAGCCCGTTGCTGAATTTCATCAATGAGTCGGCTAATACTAAGATGACTATTGGTCTGACTATCAATCAGGACACGAATAGCAATGAATGCTTAGCCCTAAAATCTAGCACATCTGTAGCACATAATATGACCGATCTCCTGGAGGAAGATACTTATGCAACTTTTACTAAAGTTCTTGCTGCTGCTGGTGGACTAATTATTACTGGAGCCAGTGAAGCTACAAGAAGTCTGGTTTTGAGGGGTTATCACACGACAGACATTACTGGAAAGACTAATTCTGATGGTGCTTCCGTGGAGGTTCGTGTTTTTAGATCAATATTTGCTACAGTAGGTGGGTCAGGAGCTGATGCCAACCTTTTTGCAGTTTTGGACCAAAGTATTACCAGTAAGTTTATAGTTGATGTGGAAGGGGATTTATTTGCAGATGGTGGCGTAGCATCAACAAACATGGTGACACTCTTTGATAAAACACGCGACGCTATGCTCTGTCGTGGTTTTGACCTTGTTCGAGGACGCACAGCAAAAGACCAGTTAGTTCGTACTAAGTGGGACGACTTTGTGGGAGATCGAGAGCATGAATTAATAGAACTTGGCATCCTTGGAGCACCAGTAGCAGAGGGTGGATTAGTTTGTATTACCCAGCTACAACGCCTGCATAATGGCGCGATTTGGCAAGCATACATTGAGCGCCAGGAGCTTCGTGAGGAACATGAGATGCTAAAGGCTCGGTTAGAAAAAGTTGAAAGGTTGCTATTAGCAGCGTAAATAATTTTACCATAACCGCTAGGGGAATCATGAAGCGGCGCTACCCTCACGCAGCGAACGTGACTATAATGGTCAAGGAACTGTCTAAAGCCAAAGACGAAGAGGAGGAGTAAGATGAGAGTAGGAAACTTTAACTGCGAGAAGGGTCACGAGGGTCGTGACGACGACCGTGCGGTGTATGCGTTGTTGCGTATGGCGTGGTACTACATCGGCCCCCCGGATCCTCGCACAGGGGAACGCACGCCGTTGATGCCGCTTGGTATGCAACCCCGAACGCTGGAAGATGCGAATGCGCTCAATGCGTTTTTCAAAGAGCGTGACGGTGAGGACGGGGAGGATTTCACGGAGTACGGTTTCTACGGCACGGCTCCTGTAGACGAGGAGTTCGAGGTCGCGTGGCTGGAGTCCGTGTGGGAGATGATGAAGAAGTACGAGGAAGCCTACATCGGAGTGAAGGGCCACGGTCGTTTCAGTGAGTTTTACCAGACTGTGCACGCAAAGCTCAAGAGTTTCGAGGACATCAAGGACTCGAAGTGGAAGGCGACGTTGGAAGAACGGAAGGACGAGGCTATCGCTGATGACTCCAGCGCTGACTAAAGCACAGCAGAGGGTGCTTACCGCGATGCAGGCGGGGGCCAAGTTACTCGTGAGCCCCCGCACCGCTCTCCTCAAGCAGGAGGGGGAGCCAGATATCACTGTGGCTTACTCTACATGGAGAAGTCTCTATCAGTACGACTTGATCCGCCGTGGCTCTGTGGAGGACGAGACCCACAGGTGGTACGTGCTCTATGGGAAGGGTAGGCTGGACAAAGAGCCAGGGAATTAGTACTGTTGCTCAAGGAGTAGACTATGCCACCAAATCCAGGAACATTCAATTTCGGAGGGGTCAACCAGAGCCCTGCCAACAAGTCGTTCCTCCGGGGATTCGATCAAAACCGGGGTGGTCGGTTAGCCGGTGTCCTAGAGGAGGAGTTCGTCCCAGAGCTAGAGCGGGCACGAGGCCGACGCGCCAGGAGTGAAGAAAGGCTCGATCCGTTCCTTGATCCCGCGTCTGGGGAGCGGTTTGTCACGGAGGGCGCTGAACGCATCGCCTCAGACGTGCTTCGCCCTGGGGGTGAGATCGCGGGATCGATCCGCAGTCTCCGTGGAGGAGCGATAGCTTCCGGCTTCGGGACGACAGGCGGGGACACCTCACGGCAGGAAGCACAGATTATCAACCGGGGCCTACGGTCGTCCGTGGGTGCGTTTATAGGGCAGTCTCTTCCTGGGCTGTTCGAGGGAGCGGCAGGCCGTACGGCAGATGTACAGCGACAAGATGCCGATAGATCCCAGAGCTTTTTAGAGTCACTGTTCACCGGCCTCGGCAGCGCTGAGAGTCTTCGTCTAGCGTCGCAGAGACAGAAGATATTCGGGATCTTTTAGTGCACGACGACGACACACCGCAACTAACGAAGGAAGACCAGCAGAAGTGGTACACTTACCTCTCCGAGTTTGAACGGGATGTGTGGCCGACGCTCAAGACGCATGGCTTCTCACGAGACACAGCCTTGATTGTGTGGACACTCAACCGAGTGGTCAACCAAGTGATCGCATTGGAAGAGGCGCTTATAGGAGAAGAGGACGACTAATGCCTGCACCTCTTGCCATCGCAGCAGCGTTCGCATTGGAAGCCGCGAAGTCCGGGAGCCGCCCAAACCCTAACACGTTCCAGCCTCCTGCTTTCCGTGGCTTGCCTGACAGGCGAGATGAAGAGTCGCGTCGTAGATTCCCACAGTTTCAACCACCGCAGCCGGGTCAGCTACCGGGGCTCCCAGGAGACATCATCCAAAATATGTTTAGGAAGAAGCCAGCGAGCTTCTCGCCGGAGCAGATTAGTGCAGTCCTGGGGAGCCCGTGAGCTTGTCCCTTGTGATAGACGCGTTTAGCAAGGGTGCCAACAGCCATCAGCAGCGAGGAAGACCCACACCCTCTACCGGGAGGAGTCCCACGCTCCAAGGGATTGCTCGGGGTACGATGGGGGTTACTGGGAGCCGAGGGTTACAGACACGGAACGTGGACGCTAGTCTACAGAAGGACCGGGATGTTCTGGCCAATAGCCCTGTCATGCAGGCTTTCGTTCGGCGTAAGCGTAGGAGACTAATCTAGGAGGTACTAACCATGTGTGAAAACTGTCACGTAACTATGAGGGAGCGGCTGCAGTGGCGCGTCTATTGTTCAGCCTTCCGTGTGTTCGGTAGGACTTGGCTTTGGCCACGGTACGGTCAACTGTTGTGGCAATAGGTAGGGGTATAGCTTTATGGCACTTCCCGCAACTCAGTTCACTCGCCCGCAACGTCAGCCGGGAATCATCGAGCAAGCTTTCATTGGTTTTGGGTCTAGCCTGCTTAGGAAGAAGTTCATCACTGATCCTGCAGAGCGTGCAGCAGAAGAGTTTTCTAGGGAGACAGCCACTACACTGGCTGATCGCCGGGCTCTTGAATCTAAGAAAGACATTTTCGCTCGGATCGGAGAGATCAAGTTACGAGGTGCTGAGCAACGGGAGACTGACGTTGCGCGTCTCGCCGGGACAGAGGAAGTTAGAATCGGCGCGACACCGACCATTGAGGAATCGATGGCTTTCATCGAACCTCTTGTGCAACAGCTGGGGATCGATTTCGACTTAGAAGAAGAGGGGATTCAAGCTCCGACGTTTGAGGAAGGCGCAGATCCTCAGCGGGCAGTGGACACACTGGCCGAACTCCGGCGTACTGAAGCTGCAGAGGACCGAGATACCGCTGCTGCTGCTGTTCAGGAGCGCAATAGGCTCGCCCGACAAGAGTCTCGTATCCAACATCTCCGACTGAATGCTCTCCCCCGTGAGGATCTGGAACCCGCTCTTATCCGTGACGAGAACGGCGTGGTGCGGTTCCTCACGGAAGATGAGATCAACATCAGAACTACGCAGCAAGCCGCTGACCGTGCTATCGAGATCGACTTCGAGACCAAGTTCTTCACGCGGCTGCAAGGCAAAGCTCGTGATGTCGAGGGTAGACTTGTCAAAGTCCCCGCGTACAGCGCCACAGCGGAAACTGATTGGCTCGGTCGTTTGCGAGGACTCACTCCAGGCTCAGAGTACACAGGCGTGTTCAACGGTCTCGTCGGCGTGCTCGAACAAGCTGGGCTCGCTGGAGGCTTCGGTCGGGGAGAGGATCCGTGGTTCATCAACGACCAGGGTGTGAAGGTCGAGACAAAGGGAGACGCGGATCTCCTCGCCCGTATGCCAGGGGAGGCAGCTTCTCGCGTGCGTGGGGCGCTATGGGCTCGTATGTTCTTCCCGGATCCAAGCAAGTTTGACGCTGCCCTAAAGCGACACGGGATCGTGGATGCGTTAGCGGAGGAGACGTATCGAGCGATTAAGGGGTTGCCTCCGAAGACGGGCGCTGCCGTACGACAAACTGCCGGAGATATCACGCGACCGCCTGCGACCAAGGCCAGCGAGTTCCTCACTGCTGGGGCAAGACGCGTGGCTGCTGGGAACGACGAGGCAGTAGATGCCATCAACTTTTACATAGGTAACTTCGAGTCTGGGATACCGGGGCTCTCACCCGATTCAGCTTACGCAAATGTGGATGCTTTAATAGATCAATCAGATGAGGACTTCAGAGCTAGTTTAGTGTCGGAGGGTGTGTTGGGCACGGCACAAGAAGCTCGCGGTACAGGGCCAGGAGGTTTTTCTGCTGCTATTCCTGAGCCTGAATTGCCTGACAGAGCCAAGCTAAAGTCTACCATTTACTCTGTCATTGGTGCCGCGATACAAGATGTAGCAGAACGTAGACGCACGCGGGGTACGCCAACTCCCAAAGAACTAGGAGCAAAAGTTTTTGACCAAGGTAGATAGTAACGCGGAGGGCGTATCCCTCTTAGGAACTCGGAACGGAGCACAACATGTCGAACGGTAACGACCTCATAAAGCGTGCGGGGACTCCCACCATTGATCGCGCTTCCTCGCGTATCCTTAGAAAGCTGCAGCAAGGTAGGTTCGCGGCCCCATTGACAGTAGAGCGGTTTGACTCTCCACTCCCTAAGCTCCCCAAGTTTGCTAATCTAGGTGATGGTGGTGGCATTATTAACGCTACCATTCCTATCCTTGGTGCTTCCGTCGCCAACATCCTTGATATCCCGCTCAGTGCGGCAGAAGGGACGATTAATTCGTTCATACAACTTCTCGGTTTTGGTGAGACTGAACAGATTATAAAAGGTGTAACGTCTGCTGGCTCGCGGACCAGGGACATTACTGACCCGAGCATTCCACTCAGCGCTTTCCGAGAGCAAGGTATCGAGATTGACGAAGATGAACTACGTGCGAGAAACTTCAAACGATTCCTTATCGCAGGAGGACTAGGTGTAGTCAACGCTGGTAGGGGTGGGATCGAGAAAGGTTATGAGGATGGGGCGCTCTCGGCTCCCGAGGATGAACGTGAACGTGTAGCCGACTTCGCTGGACAACTCTTGGCTGACATGGGTATCACGCTTCCATTTATAGGGCCACTATCATTGCTCTCCAAAGCTGCTGTCACTGCTACTGGGAGGACTGCAGTAGGTAGGGGGGTGTCTCGTGCTGCTGGTGCGCTTGTGGGAGGCAGGAAGGCTTTCCCGATTGTTGAAGCGGCTAGAGGGGTGCGCCCCAGACCTGGAGTGCCTGTGTTTCCCTTCCCTGGGTTCTCTGGGGCTGCGGGCGCTCTCACGCGTGGGTTTAGACCGCTCCGGGAGGTCGTGTCTGACAAGTACGGCGTGGACGTCGCTACCAAGGTGATGGAGCGCACGACGCAGTTGCTTACCAACTTCGGTGTGGACGTAGGTATAGGCTTCGCCCTCGGGGGAGTGCACACTGCGAACGCGTTGGCTAATGGAGAGGATCTCTCGCCGGAGGAAATTGCTCAACGAGTTGCGTGGTACACTCTATTCGGTGTGGGGGCGGGCGCTTTGGTGCAAGGCTTTCACGCATCAGGGCTCAGTCGGAGCTTGCCGAGGTTACAGAACATGATTCTCTCTGGCCCGTTCGAGAAACTACCTATAGGCACTAGGATAGGAGACTTGGAGTTGGTGGGTCCTCGTGTTGTCAAGCGCCGGGTGAAAGATGTCAAGCGTGGGAGAGCGCGGGGAGTACCACTAAGGGGAGATGACAAGATTGTAGGTAAAGCTCCTCCCACTGCGGAAGGTCGGCAGGGGGCTCTGTGGCGCAACGCTGAGACTGGCGAATTTGCTAAGCCTCCCGATGTAGGAGCGCTTGCCGCTCACATACTCGCCACGGTCAAAGCTGTCCAAGATGAACACGCGACAGCACCAAAGATAGACGGAGTGGAGCCTGCGCCGCTGGGTCTCGACGCCCGAGCGCAAGAAGTGCAGACTTTAGCTGCTGCATGGATGCCTACAGTGCGTGCTAGAGCGAGTCAGATCTCTCCTGTTGAGTTGCGTAGCGAGTTGGTTACTTTAGCACGTCAACAACTGGACCCCGGTATCCCTGCTGAACTCCGTGTGAGTATGTTGGGCAGAGCACGTGCGATCCAGGAAGTGCTCGGAGAAGCTGAACCACAGGCCGGAGTTGTCTCGCTCGCTACTGAGGAAGCGGCGATACAGACTGTGATGAACGAGTCGGTGGAAGCAGCTATTCGTGCGGCTGCTAGGCACGAGGCTAGCGGTAACAGGGCTTTGCAGCAACGGATCCTGTCGCTGGTCGAACAAGATCTCCCGAAGAAGCGCAGCCTCGAAGTCAATCGGCTCGTCTCGGAAGGCGAAGCGACAACCAATCGAGGGTTGGTCGAGGGAAACCGTGTACGCTTGGAAGACGGCTCACAGTGGGTGTTGCTTGAAGATCCCGCACTTGGAGTGGTTAATGCCAAACTTATCAGATCGGCAGGGCAGAATCGTGGTGCTCCAATCGTCGTTAAGCCTATCGCACTGCACGACGTCATTCTCCGTCCCGAGGCAGGCGGCACGGCAGCTCTCCGAGATGGAACCATCGTTGAGATCCTCGAAGCTACAGGAGGTAATACAAGAACAATTAGAGGACGTACGGCGCGAGGTGAGGAAGTCACTGTACCGTTTGCTGACGTTCTAGAACTGAGCAACAACCCACGAGCCGCCGCAGCGCACCAGAGAGCGATGGAGATCGAACGTGGGCCGAGTGTCAAGGGAGCGACGGCAGTTGAACCAGTGATTGTGGCCACACCGGAAGGGGAGGTTGGGACACTGGTTGCACAGGGTCCAGAGGGAAGCGTGGTACGAATGCGGGATGGGACGGAGCGTGTGGTGGAGAAGGTTGTGAAGACGAAGGAGACGGCGGGAGATCTGGAGATCCCTCCAGCTTCAGTTATCGAACGACGTCAGACGTCAGGTGAAGGCCCAGGAGGTGTAGAACGGCGCACCAGACAGGAACTTGTGGAGGCCGGTGCCGAGAGTTTCCGTCAGGTCACGAGAGAACGCGCCCGTGCACGTCAGTCAGGGGTAGCGAAGGAGATCAAGACATTCGTTCCTGGTACACGCCCGGAAGCTGACGCACACATACTCTTCTTCGCACTGCCAAAGGATAAAGTGGGGGCGTTCGAGATCGCATATAGAAGCGAGGGAAGACTAGACTCTCATCTCACTGGTGGAGTACACGTTCTCCCTCCTGTAGAGCCTGGTCAGGGAGTGGCTTTGTTCGCGGTGGAGTTGCCACAGTCGGTGTTGCCAAATACAGCGTACAAAGGTGGGGCACGGCGGGCTCGGGACGCGATAGCAGGGAAGGCGGTAAAGCTGGAGTCCTACGAGAGCCGGGTCACGCTTGATCCTGCAGAGGTTGGGCGGGCTCCGATCTTCAAAGTACCGGAGGGACTCCACGCTAAAGCTATGCGTTCCGAAGCTGAGTTCACCAAGCTGCGTGGTAAGGATCGACAGGAGTACCTGCGTAGGCTCCTCGACTTCTCGGATGACGTTACGTCCGAGGTTGCTCAGGCCAGCACAAGGCGGCGGGTGGCAGGAGAGCAGAAAATCAAAGCCCAACAAGCAAACGACGGCAGGGTCGTGGTTGCCGCTCGTACTGAGGGAGCGCGGGCAACAGTGGATGTCACCAAGGCTCTCACGACACAAGCGGTGGACGCTAGCGAGGTGCAGTTGCAGGGAGTGTTGAAGAAGTTGGTAGCTGAGAGCCCTGCGATGAACGAGACGCTGCAACGAGGGTTGGCTGGGGACCAAGAGATCATACGGGCGTTTGCCACGGAGCACTTAGCTGCTGGGGAAGAAGTTCTGCTTTTGCACGGCACATCTCCTGGGAAGACGATGGGCTTACGAGTGGAGGGAGAGCGTGTGGTTCTGGAGGTAGGACAGGGTGCAGAGAGACAAGTGGTGAGCGAGGCTGCTACAGTGGGGGAGGCTCTCCAGCAAGCGCAGGCTGCAGGTTTCAGTGGCGGTCTCCACCAACGAGCCACCCCCGGTGAGTTCGTCATGGACGGCAACCCGTGGGTACGTGCAGCAGTGGACGACAAGGGAGCGATGCGGATCTATCAGGCCGCGAGATTGCAGGGGAGTGATGAAGTTGTGTGGCAGATGGTTGGGTCGAGGGGAGTGGGGGAAGGTGGTTTGGAGTTACTAGGGTTTGTGTCGGATGCGCCAAGCGTCAAGTTGGTTAGGTCTTCTAACCAAGCACCGGAGACTGTAGGAGTAGTAAGTGCGGAAGGCACCACGACACATCTGTTCGATGTTGTGGATCCGTCGCGTGGCACTGTGGCCAACGCTACCGTGACATATAATCCCGTCACTAAGAAGTTGATTATAGAAGATATATTCGGTTCTGGTGCTGGCGCTATAGGCCCTCGTGGCATTAGAGAGTTGCAGCGCCAGTTGGTGGCGGAGTTCCCAGAAGCGGAAATCATCTCTGGGCTTAGAACGACTGGCGTTCGTCGTAGAGCAGTTAAAGCCGCTGGTACACTTCAGGAGCTAGAGGCGGCTGGCAGACTAGAACTACCTATCAGGCGCAAGTCTGTTATCCCTCCCCCCTGGGAAGTCGGACCAATCACCGAGGGCGCGGCCCCTCTTTACAACAGCACCATCGGCAAGCAATACCGTCCCCGAGGCAGCGAGGTCATGGAGGACGCACAGGCTGCTCTTGCACGCCAAGCAGAACTTAGCGAGTGGGCTCCCGTCTCCGCACAATTGGCAGCGGGTGGACTGACCGAAGTCCCCGGCACGGCTGTGTTTGCACGCTTGCTTCCCGAGGGGCAACCGGCACGAGTCACTGCTGCACCACTTGACAAGGCTTCGGTAACAGTGGAGCTAGCTGATGGCTCGATCAGGGAAGTCGCACGAAGCCAAGTACGTCTCTCTAAAGTCAACTCTCCCGACGCTCGTGACTTCCGCATTGCACAGGACGCACACAACGGAGGGGCAGCTTACGACAACGCTCTCACTGCTAAGAGTGGGCTCGGGAAACTAGAGAGAGAACTAGGTCTCTTTGGTTCCAACCGTCCCAGCATCATCCGCGAGAGAGGCTTGGCTCGGGCACAGGAGCACATCGACCAACTCTCGATCAAAGACGGAGAGATGCTCGGGGATCCAGCCACCGTGCAAAAGTTGATCGAACTCCACGACCGTAGTGTGGACTTAGGCTTCTCCAAAGACGTACTCGATCTCCTCCCTGCCGAAGCACGAGAGATGTTCGTCGAGGCGTCGTACCAACACGCACGCAGACAGATCTCCGATGAGTCTTACAGTCTCCTCTTCGCCGGGGCCAAGTACGACAAGCTCGTACCGAAACAAGTAGAGCTTCTGCGCCAGATCGGACGGGAGAACAATCTCAATCCGAACCTCCCCATCCATCGTGTCGCAGAGGACTTGTGGAACAAGAGAGTGATAGATCCGATGGCCGCACAGTGGACTCTAAGCTACCGCCAAGAGCTGGGTGCTGTCCGCACGTCCCTGGAGACCAACCTTAGCCCGGACGCAGTGGAGCTGATCCGTCGTCCTGCACGTGGGCGGTCATGGTGGTTGTCACGGGGGCTCAACCCCTCACACTACGAGTTGGCACGACACCCTGTAATGCAGGCGTTCGAGTCTGCAGTGCGTCACGCAATGGAGGTAGGCCAACAGTCGTTGCGGGATCTTGAGAGTTTCGGCTTGCGTTGGCAACGTCAACAGAAACTCGACTTCGACGGTGTGCTGCGGAAGGTGAAGAACGAAGATTGGTTCCTCGTGCGGGATCTCATCGAGAAGCACGGCACGTGGGACAACGCGGTAGAGGCCAAAGCTATCAAGGCTAACGACCCTCGGCACTTGATGTTTTCGGAGTTGGTGGAGCGTCTAGAGAGAAGCAAGAATAGGCACATCCGTCAGCAGTTGAGGATGGGGACGGAGGCGTTGCAGTTCTCCAAGCTCAGCAGGGAAGCCCAGGAAGAGTTCCTCGCCTCACATCCGTGGGTGGCTGCAACACGAGAGGAGCTGCTGGAACTAGACTACTTCATTCTCCCCAGCACGCTGCAGAAGTTCAAGTCGGACGGTCTCAACGTACGCAAGGGGATCCGCACCGAGGAAGAGATCGAGGAGTTCATGGCTTTGCTTCTGCGCCACGAGAGTAGCGAAGCACTCCCTGCTGGCATCGGTGGAGAGAAACAATGGATGCACGATCAGTTCGACTTGTGGAAGCGCTTCGGTCGGGAGAACTACTGGCCTCGGATCCACGAAGGCGAGTTCGCATTGCAGATCCAGAGTGCCACAGGCTGGAAGAACGTGGGCTTCGGCTCATCGTATCAAGACACTGCTCTACTCTACCGCCAGCTACGTCAGCGTGGTGACTTTGGAGTGAGTCCCTTCCGTGTTGTGCACAAGAAAACTTACGCTGATGACATTCTCCAAGAGACTCTGTCGTCGGGGGAGTTATTCACTTGGGTGAACAGTCTCAAGGATGCCCTCATCGCTGACGAAGAAACGCTCGCTGGGTTGTTCGTGCCATTCGCTGGGAAGCGCCCACCGTCTCCAGTGTTGCGCAAGCCGGTCACTGGTTCCCTCGGTGAACGCATTGGGGACTTGAAGCCTCCCGTCCGTCACCCGTGGAAGGAGCTGCAGATTTACGAGAGGCGACTTGCCCGTCAGGAACAACGTTTCACCACTGCCCAGGCTTACAAGACGTTCCTCGACAAGCAGAGCAAGAGCGCACGGGAGCTAGATGGTGCTTTAGCTAGAGCGGAGGGGCTGGAGCCTCTCTTTGGGGAGAGCAATAACCAACTGAACAAGTAGGCTACCGACTTCGAAGAGGGTGCTGTC
>SDBV01007056.1_pt1 | contig 15426 bp, 12 predicted proteins | sample 2277081 | NCBI WGS metagenome assembly SDBV01 (sample SAMN10402039, study PRJNA504765) | marine sediment metagenome | isolation source: marine sediment core GS10_PC15, 223 cmbsf | place: Arctic Ocean: Southern Knipovich Ridge | collected 2010
ATTAAGGGATTAAGGGATTAAGGAATTTAGGTATTAGGAACAGTTTATGACAAGTTCATGAATTTCTCAATCCTCCAATCCATTAATTCCTGAATTCTTCAATTCCTCAATCTTTCTACGGTGTACCTATTTTTGACTCAACCTTTGCCAGCAATGTCTTATTAGTTCTATTGAAGTCCGTTCTAAAAAGGATTGCCTCCAATTCTTTCGCTGCTTTGTTTGTGCCATCTATATCAAACGCAAATGGGTATTTCCTCTTTTCCATTGGCTTTAATTGTGTATCCATTTCAACAAATATACTTTCGTGTTTAGATTTGATTGTTTCCCCAAAACTATTTTTAAGGTTTATCAATAAAAGAACCTCTCTATATCCATAGCTCCCGGTAGGGATCGAGTGATTAGGCATATTATTCTGGATTTCCAGGACGCCCTTTATTTGATTATTTTTGTTGCTTAATTCAGTAAATGACAGCACTATGAAACCATCACTATTTTTTATTGCACTTAAACTGGAAAATGTGTGTGCTTTGCCTTCCTTCCGTCTATGTAGTCTTTGCCACGGCTCACCCTGTATCAACTTACGCTTAACAGCAGGCATGTGGCAATCCTGGCATGTTTTGTCATGGTCATTATTATGAGCATTCATTAAATACTCTTTGAATGTTTCAACATGACACCTGCCACAAAGGTAGCTCCTGCGATAAAACTCTTCCTTCTTTTCCATAGGATGCGGTCCCATCCCCGAATGGGGTCCTGCAAGCATACAATCCACAGTAAGATGGCAACTCTGACAATCAACACCATCTTCCAGATTATGCGTCCTTGGTTTTATTTCTTCCTCTACAAACTCTGCCTGTGAAGCATCTGTCCCATCAGGGGTAAATATTGTCTCCGGTACATGACAACCGAGACAGAACTTGAATTCATAATCGTTGGTGGAGACTCTGAATTCTTCACTGACATAACTCTTGGCATGCAATGAACCTGCCCACTCGTTGTAAATATCAATATGGCATTCTCCACATTTCTTAGAACCTGGGAATTCCTCACTCCTTTTGACAAGTTCCGGATGTAGATTCATTGTACAACCCGTAAGCAGGAGCATCGTAACGATTAGACCTGATGTTATACCCAAATACTTATTAGCCATTTTTATTGAAATAATCTAATCAAACCTAATAACATAATCATTGACAAACTAATAACTATTATGGAAAGGAAAATGGGTTTATCCCATAAACTCCTCTCAGACTTTCTATCCAGAAAAGGGATGCCGATAAATGTTATTGCAATTATTGTTAGAATGGATATATACGTAGCCTTATTCTCTAACAAATTTAATAATTGGGAAAATGGAAGTAGATACCATGGGGGTCTGGTTTGAAGTGCAGCAAACTCATCAGTTGATTTCTGAAATGATTCCGGGATAAATATTACCCCAAGTATAACTGCACTTATAAGAAGAAATATTAATAATATGTGTCTGAGTATTTCGTTAGGGTAGAAAGACTCCAGTTCTTCCGGACTTCTTCCTTTACTGTAGTCTGCCATATAAAACAAACCTCAATTCATATTAAAGTGGTTCTGAAATACCTGTCTTACGTACCATCAAAAAATGAAATCCCATGAGAATACACATCATTAACGGTATACCAATGGTATGCAATGTATAAATAAAGACGAAACCATGACTGGAAACCATACCTCTCATACCTTCGGCAGTGCCGACAAGGCGGACATCCTGATAAGTTCCCACAATAGGATTTGCTACCATAGTCAGCATCGCAGCTTCGCCACCAACTGAACTTACTCCCCAATATGATAAGCTATTGGCAGGAAGATAAGTTCCTGTATAACATATAATCAACGTTAGTATCAGGAGTGATGCACCGGATACCCAATGCAGCTCTCTTGGTTTTTTATATATACCCTTAAATAATATTCTTAGCATGTGTGCAAAGATAAGAGACACCATAAAGTGTGGGGTTACAGCATGAACTTTTTGTATTAACCACCCATAGGGAATTGCATGTCTTATATATTGAACACTATTAAATGCCTCGCTGGCAGAAGGAACGTAATAAAAAGCCAAAAATATTCCTGTACCAGCTTGAATCATAAACGCAACTAATGACAATCCTCCCATACAGACAAACCAGCTCAGTCCTCTTGGTACCAATTTCCTCTTTACGTTTCTTTCGATTACTTCGTTTAGCTGATACCGCTCTTCAAACCAGTTTCTGATACGTTGTAAAAAATTATCTTTTTTGTAAGCTTTGATCATAATGGGTTACAAACACAAATTACAAAATCCAAATGTCAAATCAAATCTAAAAAACTGCCCGCCTGTCATCAGTTGGGCAGAGATGCTAAGTTATTTTTGACCCAACTCTAACTGTCATACTGAATTTTGAATGTAGAACAACGAATTATGAATAATGAACGAAAGGTCAAACCGTATGAATGTTTTCATTTCTATATTCTATGTTCGGTGTTCGATATTTGTTTTTAATGTCTTATGGTATTATTCCTTATGCTTCTCCACATAGGACAATGCCCCTTCAAGTACATCAGTTACTTCATCGATGCTATCCTTAGTGATTATTAATGGAGGTTGGAATGTCAAGACATTGCGACTTGCTCCAGTTTTCCCTATGAGCACCCCCCTATCCTTCATATATTCAAGGATTGTGTCTGTTTCTTTTGTGGCAGGTTCCTTGTCCTGATTAACGAGTTCAGCTCCCAGCATCAATCCCCTTCCTCTCACATCCCCAATCAATGCATACCTGTCTTGAAGTGATCTCAACTTATCCTTAAGATATTTCCCCATCGTTTCTGCATTCTTAACCAGGTTATACTTATCTATCACGTCCAGAGTGGCCATAGCTGCCACGCATGTAACAGGGTTTCCTCCAAATGTAGAAGCGCCCGGTCTTTTATAAGATGAAGCGATTTTGTCATTGGTTATAAAACCACCAACAGGAGTCCCATTAGCAATGGCCTTGGCAAAGGTCATAATGTCTGGTTCAACGCCTGAGTGTTCAATGGCAAACATCTTTCCTGTTCGTCCAAATCCTGTCTGTACCTCATCTGTAATAAGTAATATGCCATGTTTGTTTAAGATTTCTCTTACTATTGTAAAATACTCATCTGGTGGTGTAATGATACCGCCATTACCCTGAATAGGTTCAACAATCAATGCTGCAACCTCTCCTGATGTAGACTTTTCTATAACATTTTCTATTTGTCTTGCACATTCTATATTGCAATCAGGATACTTGAGATTGAAAATACAACGGTAGCAATAAGCACCAGGTACAAAACTGATACCTCCAACAGGATTAGAATCAGTGCGCCAGAATTTCAATCCTGTTACACTCATTGTTAATTTTGTTCTGCCATGCAAACTATTGTAAAGGGACAGAAATTCATGCCTTCCTGTATAAAGCTGAGAAAGCAGTAATGCACCTTCATTAGCCTCAGATCCACTGGCACAGAAAAAACTTCTTCTTAGACTTCCCGGGGCAATTTGTGCAAGCTTCTCGGCAAGGTCAACAATCGGTTGTGTTAAATATATAGTTGTTGTGTGCTGTAATGTCTTTACCTGCTCGGAAATCTTTTCTACAATCTCCGGGTGGCAATGTCCTGCACTTAATACCGAGACACCACCATAGAAATCCAAATATCGTTTTTCGTGATGGTCGAAGAGATACTGGCCTTCTCCCCTTACGATCTGCATGGGCTCATTATAAAAGTGGTAAACACAAGGGATGAGAAATTCATTCTTCTTCCTAATAATCTCTTCAGGACCAATATAAGAAACACTATTTTTCATTTTTATTTCGATGATACAAGCCTATCTAAATTATATTTCGCCTCAATGTTTTCAGGATTTATATTTAATAAATGTTCAAAGGTATTTATGGCCTTTTCTTTTTCTCCTATCTCTTCATAAGCAATGCCCAAACTTACATATCCTTTTTCTTTTTCAGGGTTGTCCTTTAAAATCTTCTCCAGGATTTCTATTCCTTTTTTAACATTTCCTCCAAGAAGACCGGGTTTGTTAATATATTCTCTAGCCACTTCTATTTTTGCTAACGCATTGTTTGGTTCAATTTTTAATGCTATGTTTATTTCGTCTTCAGCCATACCACCATATCTTATACCTGAAAACATACCGGATATCATGTTAGAGAATAGTGTACCTTTAACCCTGTGCGAATCCGAAAAATCATTATTAAGTTCAATTGACCTGTCTGCGTTGTTTAATCCCTCCTCTGCCATGGAAATTCTTTTGGTTTTTAATCGCTTTTTATCTGCCTTAACTGTACTCTTTGTTATCTCGAAGTTTTTTAAATCACAAAGACTAAGATATGTCAATGCAGCATAATAGGCGTAAACATAATCAGAAGGATTGTTGTCAGCAAGTTGAATGAAAACCTCTTTTGCATCTTGCAATAATTCTTCATCATACGTACGGATTCCATCTTTAAGTTGCCGTTTTGCCTGTTCAAACCTGTTATTTTCGGCATCTGAAGTAGTAGTATTAAAAGAAACAATCAGAAAAATAACGAATAGCGTAACTGTGTTTTTTAGTATTGTCATAATTAATACCTCTTTAATAAAGGGGACAGGCTACTTTTTCGAAAACCTTCCCATTGTCTTGTAGACAAAAAGTAGCCTGTCCCCTTTATTTGCTAACTTGCTTGTGTTGCAGTCTTCATTACTTCCAGGGTACTTCTTGAATGAGTAATATCCTGAGAATATGCGCATAAGCTAAATCCTCTGGGACTTTTTTCGACTAAACTGTGCCATTCCGATTCTGGTAAGGGATAAAAGACATTAGGATTGCCCATTAATAAATCCATGCGTTTTCGATACATGTTTACGACTGTCTCTACCAGGTCATCTTCATAATACTGTGCCTCAATTCGAAAAACCTCAACACCTGTCATCAAGAAAGAATTAAGGTAAGGCAGTACACATAAATCTGTGGCAAACATTATGTGATTTCTGCAATATTGATCCACTTCTATAGGTCTTATCTCTCCTTTTTCATCTTTAAGTGCATAGTTGATATATCGGCATGGCAGTCTACAAATCCCTTTAGCGTTAGATTTTGTAACCAGCATTGCGGGCAAACAATGTTCAAGCAGCATGCCGGGAAGCGAGCCATGCACTATGCACTCTACGGGAATAGTTGAATTCCCTGCAAGCAGGTAAAGGTCATTAAATGACGATTCGAGAGACGTGGTTATTCGACTTGCGCCTAATTCCTCCAGTATCTTAATGGAATTTGTGTTTAAGACGTTAAATGAGAAGTCTGCGATTATGTTCAGGCCAAACCGTTTAGCAAGTTGTAGCGAACCCATGTTATGAACAAGTACACCATCAATATCAACTTTCACGGCCTTTTCAAAGAGCCATTCAACCTCTGATATCTCACGGGATGTGCATATACGAGGTGTCCCCCATACAATCTTCTTCCCTGCATCGTGAACAATCTCAGACGTCTCCCCCAGAAGTTTATTAGTCCATCCTTCTCCCCGGGTAGGTGATACTTCCCCACTTAAGTAAACGTAGTCTGCACCCGCAGCCAATGATTTCCTTACTGCATTCATGGTAGACACCTTAACTGCAAGGAACTTCTCACTATTTTGATTGCCGTTGGATATCTCAAATGGGTTATAGTTTAGATCTTCGGTTGTTAGATTTTCTTCTTTTGATCCACGACTCAGGAAAAGAGGCTCTCTAATACCTGTATAATCAAACGTACTGGAAGTTGCATGAGAAAAAGCCATTGAAGTCGTAAATTCTCTGACTCTGTCTTTGTACATATTCTCAAAATCTTCTATCCTGGACTGGTACGTGAATGGCGAATCCAGATATTCATTAATAGCTTTACGATATAATTCGACAATGGGCCTAAGAAATTTTTCATGTCGCATCCTTCCTTCTATCTTAAAAGAACGTATCCCTGCCTGAATTAGTTCTGGTATATGCTGGTACAAGCACATGTCTTTCAAGGCAAGGAAGTACCCCTCCGGTAAATTCCCAATTGCCTGTCCAGATTTGCTTTCTACAATGGAATACTTCCATCTGCATGGCTTCATGCATTCGCCACGATTCGCACTCTTACCGAACAGAATACCGCTGGAGTAACACTGACCACTCTGGCTGACGCACATATCACCATGAACAAAGTATTCCATTTCTACTCCACTCTTTTCACCTATCTCTTTTACCTGAGAGAGTGTAATATCACGGGACGTAATTATTCTAGATACACCGAGTCTTTTCAACTCAACTGCCATCTCTGTGCTATGTACGTTCATCATAGTGCTTGCGTGCATGGGTATGTCCAGCTCCAGTTCCTTTACAAGATAAATAACCCCCAGGTCTTGAATTATTATTGCATCTACATTAATTTCCTGAAGGTATATAAGGTATTTGCAAAGCTTTTCTGTTTCGTTATCACCAAGTAAATTATTTACCGTTACATAAATCTTTACACCACGTTGGTGGGCATACTCTACTGCACGAGCCAACTGCTCATTCGTGAAGTTGAAATCGGATCTATGCATACGCATATTAAACTGTTTTCCTGCAAGATAGACAGCATCTGCTCCGGCTTCTATGACGGCCTCCAGGGCCCCCCATTTACCAGCAGGAGCAAGTAGTTCTACTTTAGCTTCTGTAAGTTTCATATATGTACCTTCCTAAAATGTTTTGAAATATTTAATAAAGACCAGTTTTAATTCCCTTATCATTATTTTCTAACAATGTTGGATTTCTTACACCATCCTGCCTAATACCGTACTCTGTTGCGGTAGGAGTTGGAGCTATGCGAACAGCCTTGTCACGTTCAAACATGTTTGGTATAAAAAAGCTTTCATCAAGTCTGTGAAATACAACCTGCCCTTCCTCGCCATAGTCAACTATCTCCGACAGGCGTTCACAACCTGGCTTGTTCCCATTTAAATGGGAACCATTTACAGTTGAGACTATTTGTACTATCATCCTTGGTCCAGAGGGGTAGTACTCCAGGTCATATGTCGGTGATTCTTCTATCTCGAGACATAGGCCAAAAAGTGTATTACCGTATCCGGATATGTGAATTGCCTCTGGAAAATACTCTTTCTTAAACCTTTTATACGCATCTTTTCCTATTGATACGCCACCGTAATGCACGCCTTTGATTGCCATTCTCTTATCAATGTTCATCCTTGTAGACAATGCCTCAAGAACAGGGGGTGTTGTGTACAACACATCAATTTCCTGTGTCTCTATTATGTCTAAAGCCTGTTCAAGTATGTGCTTCAGATAACGCTTGCTTCCGATCGTCTCCGGCTTCAATTTTTTTGCCCAGCGCGGGTCAAAATCTATAGAAAAAGGGTCCATACTTCCCATTCTATTTGCAACTGGTCTTACCGCCTTTCCTATTATGTGCGGACCACTTGGTCCGATCCATAACCAGTTACCCCCGGTAGGAAACCCTCGCTTTTCAGCGATATAGCCAAACCAGTCAACAAAGGTTGCATGGAATTCACCCCTTCTGTAAGCAGTTACTTTAGGCGTACCCGTGGTACCTGCAGTTTCACCGAGAATAAAATCTTTCTTCCCGTTTAAAAAGGCCTTTGGAATGAAATGTTCAATTGGGTATCTTCTCAAATCATCTTCACACATTGGCCCAAGAATCTTTAAATCATCTAGCGTTTTTATCTCTTTTATCGCATCAATTCCCAACTCCTTCTCTTTGTTAAGCCAGTATCGAGTACCATGATAAGGATCAAAGTGTATTGATATAACCACCGGCAACCATTCACCAGGTGACAAATCAAACCATTTTGTCTCCTGGAAGGAAGGTAAATCGACCTCTTCTAGATTCAACATTTTTTGTAAAAGTTCACAAATCCTTTAATTTAAAAATAGGCTCTGGATTCCTCCCGAAAGGGAGGAGATAATACCTTGCTTTCGCAAGCCCGCCTGCCATTTGAGGCTGTGTCACAATTGTCATCCCGAACTTGTTTCGGGATCTCTTAGGTTGCTAATTTATTGAAAACATTAGATTCTGAAACAAGTTCAGAATGACATATTATGTGTTTTCTCTATTGTGACACAGCCTCTTTGTCGGGCAAGGAATCCAATCCTGACTTATCGTCAGGACAGGTTTTCACCCTTCGTGGCGCCCTGAAAAGGGCATGATCTTCTACTAAAATTTGGGTTTAAAAAGCAAAATACATGAAGGTAATATAAATATGTCTGCTACTAACGCACTGACCATTGTCACACCTGTCAACAACCCAAAATATTGAACGGGCTTAAAGCTCGATAGACAAAATATAAGGAATCCACAAGTGGCTACTATAGTCGTAAATACTAATGCCCTACCCACACCAGAAAGTGTACGTTGTATTGAAACGTAATAATTTCTGTTTTCTTGATATTCCTTTTTGAAGCGATATAAAAAATGGATCGAATCATCCACAGATATTCCTATCGCTACACTGGCAATCATAATTGTTGCGACATCCAGGCGTATATCCAGATATCCCATAACCCCCAAAGTAACAGCAATCGGAATCAGGTTAGGTATCATACTAATCATACCTATCCGCAGTGACTTCAATAACAGCGTAATGCAAATAAAAATAAGTATAAATGCGAGCGTAAATGTCTTTATCTGACTTTCAATTAAATATCCCTGCATGTCCATAAGGAGGGGAACTATACCCGTAATGGTGCAGCCAATACTCAAAGGGAAATTAAACTCTATAAACTGTTCAATACCTTTAACAATCTCCTGATATCTGGAAGATCCAACGTTTTTCATTCTCACGGAGACGCGGCCTTCATTGTTATCCTTTGTATAAAGGCTTTTGACTATGCTATCTCCGTGAAGTGAAGCCAGTTTCACATAATCAATTGCCTTCTGCCGGGTTATTACTTGATTATTTGACTTATCTTTGCCTAGCAACTTGTTAAGTTTCCTTACATAATCAGCCACAGACATACTTGTTGTGACCTCAGGGATTGTTTTTAAGAAATTCTGCAGTTTTTCCGTCTTGTCAAGAACTTCCGGTTGAAAAATGCCTCCTGTATTGGCTGCATTAATAGCGATCTCTATGGGAAGAAGGCCCATCAAATTGTCTTCAATATATGACGTCGATCTTGATATCTCACTATTTTCAGGAAATGACTCGAAGATGTTTGACTCTACCTTAATCCTTGTTATTCCATAAATTGCAAAACCAACAAAAATTATGCTAAAAGTGAATATCCATAAGGTATTCTTCTTAACAAAATTACCAACAAATGTGGACATACCGTGAACTTCTGCATTTTCTAACTTCTCATCTCTTGGCGTATTCCCGGAAGAGCTACTTCTCGATACCGGAAAGAGGGAAAGGATGCCGGGAACCAAGGTTATACAAACAAAGAAGGACATCATTATTCCCGCTGCTATAAAGATACCCGTAGTCTTTACGGGACCAACATCACTGACCATCAGGGAAAGAAAGCCAATTGAGGTGGTTGTGCATGCCAGGAAACAGGGAATACCTATATGCCTTACGGTTTCCACCACGTTTCTCTGCCTGTCTTTTGATATCTTGGCTTCTTGATAAAATCTGTTGAGAATATGTACTGTTGTGGCTAAAGAAATTATGAATACGAGCGGCGTAAGCATTCCAGATACCATGTTCATCTTATTATGAAAAATCACAAATAAGCCAACAGCCCAAATAGTATTTATACTAATCGTTAAAATTGGGATTAATACGCCAGAGAAATTTCTAAACAAGATTACTAGAATTACAAGTGCTACAGCAAACATAACAGGAGTAAAAGTCCTGATATCTCTTTGTGACATACGATCCAATTCTGCGTTTACGATAGAAGGTCCTGCCAGATAAAAGTCCTTTGGTATGTCTTCATGGCCAAACTCATTCCTGGCGGTGGTTATTATATTCCTGGATTCATTTACCAGCTTCATTCTTGATTTTGGAGAACCTTTTTCAACTGTGGCTATGATTGCTGTAGTTTTTCCATCTCCTGATATTACATTGTTTAAATACATATGGTCAGACATAACCTCTTCTTTGAAAACATCAATAACCTTCTTCCCATGACTTTTCTTTAAAATATCCTTGAAGTATGGAGACGATAATTTATCTTTAAAGACACTCGCCAGTGAAGTTACATTTTTAACTCCTTCAAGCTTCTCAAGTTTTTTAGCTATACTGTCAATTAATTTAATTCCTTCGCTACTAAAGATACTTGCATCGTTGACTGCTACTATAAGAAACTCCTCATCTCCAAACTTATCTATGAAATTATGATAATAATCAAGTTTTGGGTCTCCTTCATTCAGCCACACTTCAATAGAGTTGTCAGTACTTGCCTGTCTTGCAAAATACCCAAAGAATCCCGTTAAAAGACCTATCAAGATAAAAAATACGATACGGTATTTCAGTATTATGCTGGCAATCTGTTCCATATAGTATTACTCTGCAAAACCTTTACATGTAGTTAACTAATACGTTCATCTTAAGGGCAAGCGTTATATCACCTTTAATCTGAACCTTTTTCTCGAAAAATGCCTGTTGTGGTGTAATCTCACGTCGTACAATAGACATAAATGTATGGCCATCCAGTCTAAATGTTGATGTGGGCTCTAATACAACTTCCTTAGATAATGAACAAGAATTAGAGTGATTTCTTAAAACATGCTTTAAGAGTCCATCTTCCACTGCAATAGTCCAACTACCAGCATTATCTCCCACTATATCAAATCTGATAATAGTGTTAAGACTCTTAATCTTGGGCAATGGACACATATTCACACGAGCAAATATTAACTCCTCAAAATATTCTACATGGGTTGTGTCATTCGTAACTTCAGGCCGTTTCTCATAATTTCCGGGTTTTATCTCAATCATTTGTTGAAATTTATTATTCATCATTATTTATATGATATATAGGGGCTGTTTTCCCTGTCCACCTATCTTTATGGTGGGCGAACAGCCTTATAAGTTGGTTCGTTCAGGGAACGAACCCTACATAAAAATCCACAATACTTCTAACCGTCAAGTTATACATGCCAGCTGTAGCGGAAACCTTTAGGTTTCCACGTCCATGGTTAGCTGATAAAAATTTACATTAACACTGGCATTCACCCAATGGCAAGTGGAGGTCTAAAGACCTCCGCTACATTTTATTCAACAGAAAATGAAATTCCTATACTATCAAACCATTACCACTTTTTGTGATGTCACCCGCTCTCTTTCTCCCCAATTATGAGAAATAGCATAGTTTAGTAATATTTTTATTAAATCATGACTTATAACAGGGCAATTAATACCTGTACCCTTTAATGTATTTCGAGTGTTACTACAATCAAATCGTAACTTGCTAAATATATAAGGGTGATAAGTTCTTGTCTGACGAAGGAATAATCTCTCTATTGTACTTAAGTGTTTATGTTCCATTTGCCCATCAATTGATATGTCTACCCCATTTATTCCCAGGAAAGATGTTAAGTAATTCCTCAGTTCATTTAATGTCGGTGGATTTGGATTTGTGATATGAAAGATTTTACCTACAGTCTCTCTCTTTTGTGAAATTGCAACTATGGCATCGGCAACATAATCTATAGGGACAAGATTAACCAGGGCATTTGGATCGCCCGGTACCCTTATAGTAACATTTCTATCCTGATCTCTTGAATCTTGCCCTTGTCGATTGATATAATCATCCTTAATATTAGACAGAACCTTTGCAAAGAGGTATAGATTGTCGAAATTACAGGTAAAACCAGTCCTTGAATCTCCCACTATTATACCTGGGCGATATATCGTATAAGGAATTACATTCTCCTTCGCGTATTGAACCACCATTTGCTCTGCAAGAAATTTACTCCTTTCATATTCATTATTGAATTGAGGTTCATTATCTAGCTCATCCTCAAAAATAACGCCTTTCCCTTTACCAGCAACATATGCAGTACTGATATAATGAAATCTCTTTTGTTTTCCAGAATTAGCAAACCATATCATGTTTTCCGTTCCGTTAACATTTACCATCATAAGCTCATCCGCTCGTTGCTTTTCAAAGTGAGTTGCCGCTGCACAGTGAAGGACCTCATCTACTTCAGAACATAATTGTTTATATATATCTTCACCTAATCCAAAATATTTTGATGTTATGTCTCCCTCAAATATTTCTACATTGTCTAAAAATAAACCGTATGGAGATTCATCCATTCGATTGTTTAGAATAAAATCCTCGGTAATACTTCTATTACGTTGTCTTTTTCTTATCAGCAGCTTCAGTTTATATCCCAGGACTAAAAATCTCCTCATAATAGCACTACCAAGAAAACCAGTTGCTCCTGTTATTAATATCACTTTATTCATTTTCTGGTCCCTCTTACTCGAAAAGAATACTCTATTCACTATTCAATTTTAGAATGATAGTTTCATTAATTGCTTCCTTTATTTCTCTATAACCTACGGGTTTTCGAAAATATCTGAAGGTCTCATGAATAATAGAGGATACAGAAGATAGTGACTCATCACTATCAGTGATAACAATGACTGGTAATTCCTTATCTATCGTCCTTATTGCGGAAAATATCAGTGTACTAATCATATTGTCTGGTTGCAGGTTGAAGACAATTGCATCAAATTTCTCTTTCAATACATACTTTAATGCCTCGCTTGCCCTGGAAATGTCGTGCACAGAAAAACCATCTGATTCAAGCGATTTTCTTAAGCTGCTTCTAAATGAATACTCATGGTCACAAACAAGAACTTTTGCCATTTGTTGCGGAACGGGCTTCTTCTAAATGTCATCTAATGGAACAACAAATATCAATCGAAGTAAAAAGGGTTTTTGCCGTCCCTTCTGATATAGGGCAACGTAATCTACCCTGGAAGGTTATGGGTGATGTATTATAAGATATGTATAATGCAATGGATATGCCGTCGGCGGGAAATATGAATTGTATTTTACAGGTATTATATTAAGTCTTAATTTATCAGGAGGTTACAATGTTTCGAATGGCTACCCTATATCAGAAGGTGAGTATTTGAAGGAGTGAATATTGTAATATTTACATACCTACCATGTAACATTTACAAAATTATCTCTTTACCCCGTAAAATCCGGAAAGCTCCGGATTTCAGGTCGGAGATGAATAGTAAGGTAAAAGATAAATTAGAAAAAGCCCTGTCCTTCCGGGCAGGGATATTCGGGGTTTACACATTTGGATTGATTGTTTTGAATTAATAAGGAATGTCGTAACACTTTAGTTTGTTATATAAGGTCTTTATCGAGATACCAAGTACTTCAGCCACACGTGTTTTATTGCCATTCATCTTTGAAAGGGTATTGACGATGTGTTGTCTTTCGAGATCAGAGAGAGAGACGTTAGCATCCAGCTTATAATCCTTCGCCTCTACATGTCCTCTAATTTCTTCAGGCAAATTGCAGACACCTATCTTTTCTCCATCTGTAAGTATTACCAGATTCTCTATCAGGTTTTTAAGCTCTCGTATGTTACCTGACCAATTATAGTTCATCAAACATTCAAGCGCCTCAGGACAAATCTTTTTTTCAATCGCATTAATCCCCTGCATCTTCAGGAAGTGTTCAACAAGTAATGGAATGTCCTCTTTTCTCTCTCTCAGAGGCGGTAAAGATATTTGAACAATATTAATCCTGAAAAATAAATCCTCGCGAAATGTGCCTTTTTTGACTTCAAACGGAAGGTCCTTGTTTGTAGCCGTTATAATCCTCGTATCAACAAACATCGACTTACTATCTCCCAACTTGCGAATTTCTCCGGATTCCAATACCCTCAATAATTTTGCCTGAATACCTATTGGTAATTCACCGACTTCATCCAGGAATAATGTCCCTCTGTCTGCAACCTCAAATAATCCAAGACGAGTCTCATGAGCTCCAGTAAATGCACCCTTAACATGGCCGAAAAGTTCACTCTCAAGAAGTGTATCATGAAGAGCAGCACAATTAACAGTAACAAAGGGATGCTTGTTACGTTTACTCTTCTCATGTATACCTTTTGCAACGAGTTCTTTTCCAGTACCACTCTCGCCCTGAATAAGCACGGTAGAATCTGTTACCGCTACCTTGTCTATTAAATTAAAGACGGGTTTCATTTTCTTGCTCTTGCTTAACATGACTTTATCCTGCTCTTTGGTAGTCGCAAGCCTTCTTAAAGAAGTATTTTCTTTTAAAAGCTGCTTCTTCTCATATGCCTTCTTCAAGAGTATATCTAATTCGTTGAGCCTGCAAGGTTTTGTAATATAATCGTATGCCCCCATCTTCATAGATTCAACAGCACTCTCAATGGTAGCTCTTCCCGTAAGCATTATCACCTCTGTTTCAGAATCGGTCTTCTTTATCTTTTTCAGCGCCTTAAGTCCACCCATACCCGGCATTTTTATATCGAGTATTATCACATCAAAGTCGTGCCTCTTCAATTCGTCCAAGGCAGACTCACCACTATCAGCACAAACGACAGAGTATCTCATGCGGGATAATTCCCTCTTCATAACTTTGCTAAATGTCTTGTCATCATCTACAAAAAGAACTTTACGTTTATTTTTCATTATGTATTGGCAGTGTAAGTGTAAATGTCGTACCCTTCCCAACTCCATTACTATTAACAAATATCTTTCCTTTATGGTCTTCTACGATACCATAACAAATGGATAGCCCAAGACCCGTACCTTTGCCCGGGGATTTAGTAGTAAAAAATGGTTCAAAAATCTTATCTAAATTCTCAGATGCAATACCACATCCTGTATCCTCAAACATTATTTGAGCGCAGTCATCATTTCCGATTGTTGATATTTTGATTTTCCCGCCATCCCTGGTTGCATCAATGGCATTAAATATCATATTCAGAAAAACCTGTTTAAGTTGATTGGAATCTCCGAAGATTATGATGGGTTCAGAACTAAAATTTAACTCGATATCCAACCTTTTTCGTTCTTTTTGTCGACCCATCATCTTAACGACATCGGATACCAGGCCTTTTATGTCTACCTTACCGAAAACAGGTTCAGGACGCCTTGAAAAATCTAATAGCTTAGATATTATAGATTTACATCTATAAGCCTCATCGCAAATTGTCTTTAGATAATCAGGAAAGACCTCTTTATCATCTTTTGACTTAAAATCTAAATTATCCATACGATTCATAAGTCCTTCAGCACAACTCGCAACAGAAGCTAATGGATTGTTTATCTCATGCGCAACTCCTGCAGCCAGAGTCCCTATCCCGGCCAGCTTTTCAGACCTGCTCAGGCGCCTTTGTGTCTCCTGCAACCTCTCGTAAGTCTGCTTAATCTCTTGTGTCCTTTCTTCTACCTTTTCCTCCAGATGATCCCTTGCCTC
>SDBV01007057.1_pt1 | contig 15423 bp, 12 predicted proteins | sample 2277081 | NCBI WGS metagenome assembly SDBV01 (sample SAMN10402039, study PRJNA504765) | marine sediment metagenome | isolation source: marine sediment core GS10_PC15, 223 cmbsf | place: Arctic Ocean: Southern Knipovich Ridge | collected 2010
GGAGACCGAATGGCACATTTGAGGCAACTCGCCCATCTTCAGACCTACCGGCCGTGTGAGTGGGATCTGCGGGCCGATGCGGAAGGGCGCGCGTACTGGGACCGGCTCTTCCGCTGGCATCTCGACGAGGTCCTGCTGCCCCTGATCGGGGAGGAATACGCCCCAAGTTCCTCCCGCCTGGCCACTTTCCAGACCGACTACCTGGCGGTCTATGACGACGTCCGCGCGCAACCCGAGCGTTACGAACCACTCAACGTGCTCCGCCTCACCGAGCTGCGCCGCGAACTCCTGGTGCGCCACGGATTCGAGGATCCCTTCCGTGGCGTGAAACGGCGGGAGAACGACGACGCTCTGCAACTGCTGCCCGATATCCTCGCTGAACAGGACGCCGCCGCGCCGGCCGAACGGCAGGACCTGCTGGCGCTCGGTCTGATGGCGGGGAACATCTTCGATCTGGGAGCCGTGGCCACGGTCAACATGCATCGCGAGGGTACACCGGCTTTCCGCCATACGCGCGCATCCCAACCATCACGCCCTTGGTTTCGGGACGACGTCACGGCGTGGTGGACCCGCTGGCTGAGCAGTCCACCTTACGAGCACGCCGTGCTCTTCGTGGACAACGCGGGCAGTGACATCTTGCTCGGCATTCTCCCGCTGGCTCGTTGGATGCTCGAAAAAGGCGCCCGGGTCACGCTGGCGGCGAACAGTGGCCCGGCTCTGAACGATATCACCGCGGCGGAGCTGGCCCCGTTACTAGAGCGCTGCGCCGATCTGGATCCCGCGCTGGCTGTGGCACTCGCCGATGACAAGCTGCGCGTCGTGTCGACGGGCACGCGGGCGCCGTTGCTCGATCTGTCGAAGCTCTCCGAGGCGTGCGTGGCTGCCACCGCCGACGCCGACCTGATCATGCTCCACGGCATGGGCCGCGCCATCGAGAGCAACTTCGACGCGGAGTTTCGCTGTGACGCGCTTTGGACGGCGGTGCTAAAAGACGAGGCCGTCGCCGCACGACTTGGGGGTCGGGTGTTCGACTGCGTATTCCGGTTTCAGGTAATAGTGGGTTGAGTGATCATCCGCGAAGAGCGGCAGGCGTCGGAAAACGTAACCGCTCACGATGTATCAGGATCGTCATATCGCAAGTCGTGCGGCGCCGCTGCGGAGCAGGCGTATGGAGCCCGGAGCGCCCCGGTTGGGGATTCGCCGCATCTCTGGCCCCGCTCTCTTATGCGTCCTTCACACCGGCCGTGACGCGAGATTCCACGCCGCTGCCGTCGGCTGAGGTCGCGGGCTGCGAAACGCCCGGTCCAGAGCTGAACGCGCCGGCGGGCGCGCTCGTCGGCAGGATCGCGCTGGCCGGCACGGATCGCGGTGGTACCGTGGGCCAGCTCGGTGGAAACGGGGCAACCTTCGCTTCCGGCGACGCCGTCTTCGCCGCTGCTAGCCGCGGTTCCAGGACCTCGTCGAAGAGCCGCCCAAGTTCATCCGCCGCGGCACGGCCGCTGGAACCCATGCGCCACACTACGGTGCCTCGCCCGCAAGCCTCGGCGTAGGCTTGTCGCAGGTGAAGCACCGCGGATGCGACGGGGAACCCGTAACGCGTCACCGCCACCGCCGCGACTGCCGCCAGACGGGTGCGCGATTGAACGCGGTTCAGGACCGTGTAGACCTCCGGACGTTGGCTGTGATGCGCCCGCAGACGCACGTTGTAAACCAGCCGGGCCGAGCGATACGACGCCCGGATATCCATCATCGACGGCCCGATCGGCAGCAGGACCAGGTCCGCCGCACCCACCAGAATGGCCGTCTCGGCGCTGAGCCCGGCGGGGCCGTCAGCCAGAACAACGTCGTGGACCGCGGACAGACGGGGCACGCGCTCGGTGAGTTCCGCGGTCGTGTCACACCGCTCCACGCGAATGTCCGGAGCCGCTTCCGAGAGCCACTCGGACGTACTGGCCTGGGCGTCGGCGTCGACCACCGCGAGGGTCAACCCCCGCTGCCGGAGCCATACGGCCGCATGGACCGCCAGCGTTGACTTGCCCACGCCGCCTTTGCTGTTCACCACCGCGATGATCATGTCAATCACCCGTTTGCGCCTTGGCCCGCGACCGTGGCGACTGCCTCGAAGTTTCTGCCCCGGATGTTGTTGCCGGCGGCTCTGTATGTCCGTCACTCGGCTGACGGAACAGTTTGTTGCGGCCTTCGCGTTTCGCGCGGTACATCGCGCCGTCGGCGGCCGCGATCAGGTCCCGCGCTTCCCAGCCCGCCCGCCATTCGGCCACGCCGATGCTCGCCGTGATCGGCACGGGGGTCTTCGCAAACTCGGCCACGTCCTGATGGATGGACTGCAGCAGTCTGCGGGCCACCTGCCGCGCCCCGGCCAGGTTCGTGCCGGGCAACAGCACCACGAATTCGTCTCCCCCCACTCGAGCGGCCCCGTCAAACTTGCGCAGCACCGCCCCAATCCGACTGGCCACGTGCTGCAGCACGCAATCTCCGGCGGCATGTCCGCGCGCGTCGTTGACGCTCTTGAGACTGTCCAGATCGACCATCAAGACCGAGAGCGCGGCCCCGAAGCGCTGGGCTCGGCGGATTTCCTTCTGGAGCACCTCCATGACCCAGCGCTGGTTGTACAAGCCCGTGAGTCCGTCGACGCGCGCCTCGATCTGCACTTGATCGTATGCCCGCGCGTGATGCAGCGCGCGCCCCAGAAAGGTGAAGATCTCATCCAGCGGGAGGTCGTCCTCGGTCTGCGTCGTGCGACACCGCCGGCTGAAGTTCAACACCCCCCACACCCGTCCCTCACTGACGAGGGGTGCCACCAGGCAGGCCTGGTCCTGGTATGGCCGATCGCCACGCAGCGCGACCCCCGGCGGCAGCGACGCTCCTTTCACGCGGTCGGTGTGCAACGTGCGCGCGCCTTGAGCCACGGCGGCCATCAGACGGTTGGAAGCCCCCGTCGGCACGGCCAGATCGATCGCACGCGTGTGCGTGGTCTCGGCGAGCGTCAGCAAGCCGTGGTCGAAATCGTGCAAATACAAAGACGCATCACGATACCCGAGACGGGGACCCAACTCGCGCACGCACTTACGGCAGAGCACTTTAAGGTCGAGCACTTGAAAATCGAGCAACCAGGTCGGCAAGCCGCTGCCCGGGCGCGCCGGAACCGCTTCCGGCGGCGCCGGCACCTCGGCCTTGACGCCTGCCCACAGGACCTCGAAAACGGCCGCCGCGCACGGCTTCCGAATGAACAATCCGGGTTGCAGCGTTTCCGCCGCGGGGCGCTGCTGGGAGTGAAAGTAGACTCGCCGCCCGCTGCTGGGCGCGACCGTGCCTGGCGCCGTATCGAGGTCGATCCAGACCTGTGTCGCGCCGGCTGGTCTGCCAGTGGGCGCATCCCGCGCCGCAACGCAGCGCAACCTGGCTCCGGCGGGTCGATGCTGCTCGACGAGCGCGCGTAACTGCTCGTCGTCAGTGATCAGAAGTACCTCGACGGGCTTCTCGGACATCGCAAATCCACGTCTCAAAGCCACTGCGCTACCTATCGGGAGCGCCCCTACTAACACTGTAGGTTCGCCCCGGCCGTTCGTCCGCCCGACAAGCGCAATTATGATGCACCGCCCGGCAAAAATCTACCGATAGGGATAGTCAGCGCGACGCCCGTGCGCCGCGCCACCACTCAGAGTGTGCAGGATGCAACCGTCAGGCTCAGGATGGGCGCTGCAGGAATGTTCAGGCAGACATCGGAATTGCTGTCCGGCCGCTGGCAGATCCCCCTGGCGTTAATCGCCGCGGTCGTCGCCGGCGCCACCCTGTACAACCTGATTCCGGAGCGATCGCCGATCGACCTGAACGCCCTGCTGGCGGACGTCACCGTGCTGGAGGAAGCCGGCGACAGACTGGCGGCGGTCGACGCCGTGGCGAACCTGCTCGCCGTCGAGCTCGATCCGCCCCTCAGGCCGAGCCAAAAGGCCACGCTGCACCACAAGTTGGCGGAGCTCATCTTCTCGGCGGAGCGCGACGCGCCCACGCATAACGTCAACAACCTCAACAAGTTGCTGCAGAACCAGCGGGCGGCCGAAGTGTTAGGCCACCCGACCACTCCGAAGGACACCTGGCGCGCGGCCTTCGCCCACCATTGGCTTGGCCAGGGCGACGAGGCTCTACAGACGTTCCGTCGAGCGCTCGAGCTTGACCTGACGGTCGACGATCGACGTGCGGCTTTGCTATCGCTCGTTCAGATACTCGAGCGCCGGCCGGAGGCCAAGCTCGAACGGCGGCGGGTGCTCCGCCAGCTCCTGGCTGAAGAAAGCGTGCCGCCGCCCTACCTCTGGTGGGGATTGCATCACGCTGTGCAAGACGCGCTGGACGAGCACGATACACTCCGTGCCCGCGAGTTGCTCACGCAACATGGCGACCGCCTCAAGAGTTCGGATCTAAAGGGCTACCTCGACTGGCTCCAGGCTTTGGTCATGTTCCACGAGGGGCGCCTGGAGGAGGCGGCTCCCCTGGTGCAGTGGGTCGACGATTGGCTCGGCAGCGACGCGCGGACGACCCGCGAACTGGACCGGTTCGGGCACTTGCCCAGCCTGAACCGGTGGCTGATGGGGCGCATTCACCTCCGCGAAGACCGCCCGCAGGAAGCGCTGGCGGCGTTCGATGACGTTCTGCAAAACCGGCCGGATCCCGATTTGCTCGTGACGGCCACCGTCGGTCGCGGGTTGGCTTTGGCGGCCTTGAACCGGCACGCCGCGGCCCTGGAGACCTTCCGCGGTCTGCCGGCTGACCTCGCGGACACATCACCCCAGCGTCGGCTGGCGCTCGCGGAGTTTCGGGAAGCTTTGCTGAGCCTTTTTGAACAGCAGTATGTCCGCGAGAATGATCCGGAGGCCCTCCCGTATCTGGCTCTGGCGGCGAAACTGACGCCCGACAGCGAACCGGATCAGCAACTGGAACTACTGGAACAGCTCGGGCGGGCCTACCGCGTCGCGTCGCGCCGCGCGGCCGACGAGCAGCAGTCGAGCGCGTACCACGACGGCGCCGGGCGCGCCTTGGAAGCCGCGACGCAGCGCGCCGAGTTTGACGAGGTTCGGCTCGCCGACTTGTTGTGGCTGGCCGCCGAGGAGTATGACCAGGCCGGTCGCATCGCCGACATGCGCCGCGTGCTACGGCAGTTCATTGAGGGTCGCTCCGAACATCCGCGTATGCCGCAAGCCCTGCTGCGCATGGGGCAGGCCTGTGAGGCGTTCGGCGAGTTGGAGGAGGCCCTCGCCTGGTTCGAGCGCGTCGTCGACAAGTATCCCCGACTCGAGCAGGCGAGCCGCGCCAAGCTGCTCGCTGCCGGCGTGCAAATCTCGCTCGGTGAAAGCCGCTACACAGACGCCGAACGGGTCCTGGCCGAACTCCTGACCAGTGACTTTGTGGCCCCGCAAGCGCCGGTTTATCGTGACGCGCTCTTGACGCTTTGCAGTCTGCTTTACCACCAGGGTCGCCACGCCGAGACGATCAGTCGCCTGCAGGACTTTCTCACCCTGTATCCGGAGGATCCGGAGCGGCTGCGGGCGTGCTTTACACTGGCGGATGCCTATCGCCGCAGTGCCTGCCAATTGCGCGACGAGCCGCCGGCGGGGCCCGCGGGTGCTTCCGCGGCCGCCGAGTCCCAGCAGCGCTTTCGGCGGGCGGCGGATCTGTTCAGTGAATTGTTGACGGATCTGGAAGAAGTTTCCCAGCCGGGCGACGCCGAACGACTCTATGCCCGGTTGGCGCTTTTCTACCGGGGGGATTGCCTGTTTGAGTTGAACGAGCCGGAGACCTTGCGCGCGGCGCTGGCGACGTATCGGAACGCCGCCGCCCGCTATAACGGACAGCCCGCCGCCCTGACGGCGCAGGTGCAGGTCGCCAACGTGCTGCTGCGCCAGGGCGACGTGGGCGAAGCGACCTGCGCGTTGGAACGCGCCCGGTGGCTGCTGCGCGGCATACCCGAGGAGGCCTTCGCTCGTTTCGACGGGGGCCGGCGCGAGAACTGGGAGCGATTCCTGGCCGTTGTTTCGTCATCCGACCTTTTCCAGCGTGCATCTAACGAGGCACCGTAGCGGCAGCGCTTGATCCCACAGGAGTCAGAGCATGACCCACACCGCGAGCAATCTTGACCCGACCCGCTTGATGGCCTTGCTCAGCGAGCAGCGCGATCTCTATGTGAAGCTGCGCGACCTGAGCGACAAGCAACGTTCCATGATCGCCGGCGACCGCCCCGAGCTGCTGCTCAACATCCTGCGCGACCGCCAGGACCTGGTCACGTCGCTGGCCCGGCTGAACGACGAGTTGGCGCCGTTTCGGCGGAACTGGGACGCCATGTACTCCGCCCTCCCCCAGGCGCAGCGCACCCAGGCCTCCGAGCTCTTGCAGGAGATCAACGGTTTGCTGCGCGTGATCCTGCGGGCCGACCAGGAGGATGGCGCGCTGCTCTCGGCCCGCAAGCAGGTGGTGGCCGACGAGATCGCCGATACGACTGGAGGGAAGGACGCGAACACGGCGTACGCCAAGCAGGGCGGCACGACCGGCGCGAGCTCAGCGGACGTCAGCGGCTGAGATCCCGTTCCACCCGCGACGGTGACCCAAGGAGAATGCGATCGCCCCGACCGTCTCAGAATCAGCGGGAACCGCTCCGACCACGCAGGACTTGTCAGCCGTGCTGCGCGAGTACGTGGACGTTACCGGCCGTCTGCAGCAAACGCACGAAGCCCTGCAGCGCGAGATCGTGCGCCTGCGGAATGAACTCGCCAGCAAGGATCGCGAGTTGGAGTTGCGGCGGCGGCTGGCCGCGCTCGGCGAGTTGGCCGCGGGCGTCGCCCATGAGGTCCGCAATCCGCTAGGCGCGATCCAGTTGTACAGCGGTCTGCTGCGGCACCAGTGCCGTCAGCACAACCTGGGGTCCGCCGTGCAACTTGTGGAGAAGATCGAGGCCGGCATTCAAGCCATCGAGGCCGTGGTCCAGGACACTCTGGCGCTGGCGCCGCGCGACCGGCAGCTCCCGGTCTGCAACCTCCGCCGCATCGTGGAGCGGGCGCGCGATGCCACGCTGAAGACGCTGACCACTTGTCGTGTGCGGCTCGAGGTTCAAGGCCCGGATGAAGAGGTTCTCGTGCGCGCCGAGGAAGACGGCTTGCAACGCGTGCTCGTGAACCTCATCGTGAATGCCGCCGAGGCGTCCCCGGCGGAGCGCGTGGTGCGCCTGTGGATCCACGCCACAGCGGATCAGGTCGAAATGCGGGTCACGGACGAGGGCACCGGTCTGCCGGAGGAATTCCGTCACCGGCTGTTCGACCCGTTCTTCACCACCAAACAACATGGCACCGGGCTCGGTCTGACGATCGCGCACCGGTTGATCGATTCCTATGGCGGACGGCTGACGGCGGACAACCGCCCGGAAGGCGGAGCGGAGTTCGTGATCACGCTCCCGACGGCCCAGGCCACGGAGGCTCGGAAAGAGCCCGAAACCAGAACCCGAAAACCCAGCGTTGCGTAGGACCAAGGAGAACTCATGGCTTGCATCTGCGTGATTGACGACCAAGCGATGATGCGGGATTCGTTGGAAGCCGCCCTGGCCAGCCAAGATCACAAAGTGTTCGCATACGAGAACGCGCAGGAGGCCCTCACGATGATCAAACAGCAGTCGTTTGACGTCGTGCTGACCGACTTGCGCATGCCCGGCATGGATGGCGTGGGCGTGCTGCGGGAAATGCGGCGGCTGGGCATCGACGTTCCGGTCATCCTGATGACGGCCCACGCTTCGGTTCCCACCGCGGTCGAAGCGATGAAGCTGGGTGCGTTCGACTACATCCAGAAGCCGTTCAACGCGGAGGAGATCGAGATCGTCATCGAGCGCGCCCTCCGCGATCGCAGCCTCGTGCGCGACAACGAGATCATGCGGCGGACGATCGAGGATCTGGACCAGGATCACGAGCTGATCGGTCAGGCGCCCGCCATGCGCCCGCTCCTGGAGAAGGTCCAGCGGGTGGCGCAAAGCTCGGCCACCGTGCTGATCACGGGGGAGAGCGGTACCGGCAAGGAGCTCATCGCCCGCGCGATTCACACCGCCTCGCCCCGCGCCGAACAACCGATGCTCTGCGTGAACTGCGCGGCCCTCGCGCCCACGTTGTTGGAGAGCGAACTGTTCGGACACGAAAAGGGCGCTTTCACCGGCGCGGACCGCACCCGCAAGGGCCGCTTCGAGCTGGCCGACGGCGGGACGCTGCTGTTGGACGAGGTGTCGGAGCTCGCCTCCGCCCTGCAGGCCAAGCTGCTGCGGGTCTTGCAGGAGCGCGAGTTCGAGCGGGTCGGCAGCTCGGTCACGCGGCACGTCGATGTGCGCGTCATTGCGACCACCAACCGCGATCTGCGCGACTGGGCGGCCAAGGCGCGCTTCCGCGAGGACCTTTACTACCGTCTCAGCGTGCTGCCCGTCGAGGTTCCGCCGCTGCGCGAGCGCCCGGAGGACATCCCGCTGCTCCTGGATCACTTCGTGGGCCGCAGCGCCGCCCGCGACGGGCGCGAGCGTCCCAAGTTTGTCGCCGACGCGCTGAAGGTGTTGCAGCAATACAGTTGGCCCGGAAACGTGCGCGAGCTGGAAAACCTCTGCGAGCGGATCTGCGTGCTGGAGGCCGGCCGGGAGATTACGGCCGCCACGGTCGCGCCCTTCCTGAACGGCCCGATCAAGATCGCCACCGCGACGGCGCGCGGGTTGCAGTATCGCGACGGCCAGATCCTCGACGATGCCGAACGAGACCTCATTCTCCGCACGCTGGAGCGTTTCGGCGGACACCGCGAGAAGACCGCCCGCGCCCTGGGGATCGGCCTGCGGACGCTGGGCCTCAAGCTGAAGAAGTGGCGCGAGGAAGGCACGTTTCACGAGGAACGCCGCCGCCGCTCGGCGGTACTGGTGTAGTGTCCTGATTCTGAAATCCGGTCCGGAATCCCGACCGGGAGCGCGGGCGCCCCGCCTGCCGTCGGCGGGTGGCGCGGGCGTCTCGCCCGCTGCGGATGGCCCACCTCTTCAGAGGTGGGGGACACGAATGCGCCGCCGGCCAGCATTCATCGCCAAAGGTCCGGCCGGGCAGCACCACGGCACAGCGCTTGCACGGGTTTCTGTCAGGAACCATGGGAGTGAGCCACACAGATGTGGATCAAACGTCTGACATCCACGTCCACGACCCGCGCGATCGAGCTGACGGCCCAGTTCGCCGAGCAGCGACAAAAGGTGCTGGCCGATAATCTGGCCAATACCGGAACACCCGATTACCACAGCCAGCGCCTTGACCCGCTGGCGTTCCAGAAGTCGCTGCGGGCGGCTCTGGACGATGCCCGCCAGACCCGCGCCGACGGGCTGAAACTGCGCGGCAATGCGCAGTTTTCGACGGGAAAAGACGGGCGCGTGCAGGTCCGGCCGGCGCGCGAGCCGGCTCCGAACGTCCTTTTTCACGACGGGACCAACGCCCGGCTCGAGCAGCTTCTGGCCGAGGTGACGCAGAACGAACTGACGTACGATATGGCCACCACGCTCCTGCGGATGCGGTTTCAGGGGTTGATGAAGGCGATTCGAGGTAGGACCGAATGATCCGGGCCATGGATATCAGTAGTTCCGCGTTGACCGCCCAGCGAATCCGCATGGACGTCATCGCCGGCAACGTCGCCAACGCGGAGGCCACCCGCCAGGAGGATGGCACGTCGGTGCCGTACCGGCGGCGGGTGGTGACGTTTATGACGGGCGACGGCCGCGGCGGCCCCGGCGTCCACGTGGACGCCGTTCGGGAAGACCCTTCCGCCTTCCGGGAGCGGTTCGCCCCGGGCCATCCCGATGCCGACGCCCGCGGCTACGTTCAACTTCCCAACGTCAACATCACGATGGAATACATAGACATGATGGTGGCCAGCCGGGCTTATGAGGCCAATGCCGCCATGATGAACGTCACCCGCAGTATGGTGCAACAGGCGATCCGGCTGCTGGCCTGATTGTGGGTTGATCGATGGCGCGCCTAGCGCACAGGAACCGACATGGTCGATCCGATTTCGCCAGATCAGCTAACGCCGATCGGGCTCACACGGCCGGGAGCGGCGACGCGCCCGACCGAGCGGACCGCGGGAGAGGATGACTTCGCGGCTACGCTCCGGCGGCAACTGGAGCAGGTCAGCCGGATACAGTCGGAGGCCGACGAGGGGATCCAGGCGCTGCTGACCGGGCAAACCGACAACATCACGGAGGTGTTCACGACGGCCCGGAAGGCCGAGGTGGCCTTCAGCCTGTTGATGGAGATCCGCAACAAGCTGGTGGATGCGTACAGCGAATTGCGGCAGTTACGGGTGTAAGCCGGCTGGCGTGACGCACGCGGGCTAACCCTGGACTGCGAAACGGATTTCGGCCGGTGGAACCGGCCCTGACGCACGGACGCGTCAAGGCGGCGGAGCCCGCCTGGAGCTGCCAGGATGGGAGCGCTACAAAAAGAAATCGCCAAGGTGCTTTCGCGCTTGCGCGACGTCAACGTGTCGCAGCGGATCGCGTTGCTGCTGGGCGGCGTGCTGGTGGCGGTTTCGCTGATCTGGCTCGCACAATGGGCTGCCACGCCCGACATGGTCCCCTTGCTGGACCAGGATCTGGATCCGGAAGAGCTGGCCCTGGTGCAGAGCGGCCTTGAGGCCGCGGGCCAGAAGCACGAGGTCCGCGGGGCCCGGGTCTTCGTTCCCGCCGGCGCGAACCGGCACGCCATCTACGCTCAACTCCAGCAGCGGGAGAAGCTGCCGGCGGACACCAGCGTCGGTTTTGCCGCCCTGATCAAGGAATCCGACCCCTGGATCTCGGGCGCCGAGAACACGCGGCGCTGGATCTACGCGCAGCAGAAAGAGCTGGAGTACGTCCTGCGGCAGTTCCAGGGCGTCAAGGCCGCCCGGGTCTTCCTGAATCTCAATACCGGGGCCGTTCGCTTTACGCGCCAGGAACCCCCCAAATCCGCCAGCGTGACGCTCATCATGAAGCACGGTGAGGGGGTACCGCGGTCATTGGCGCTGGCCGTTGCCCGGTTGGTTTCCGGCGCCGTCGAAGGCCTGCCCGTCCACAATGTTCAGGTGGTCGACGCCGCCGGCAGGCTCGCCATCGACTGGAACAACGAGCAGGACGTGGCCACGCAACTGGACCGCAAGGTGGTTCAGCAGGAACAACGCTACCTCCACAAAATCCGCCAGATTCTCGCCGATCCCAAGGCCCTGGTCAGCGTGCAAGTCGAACTCAACATGACCTCCAGCAACACCGAGACGGAGCAGCCCCTCAAGGGAGTTCCCACTTTAGAACGGAGTACACGCGAGCAGACCGCCCGCGGCCGCCGCGCCGACCAGCCCGGCGTGCAGCCCAACGTCGGCATCACGGCCGGGTCCGGGGCCCTCGAAGAGATGCACGAAAAGGACACCAGCGACACCGAGATGCAAGTCGGGATGGCGCGCAAGATCGAAGCCACCCCAGCCGGTGACGTCGAAATGGTCACGGCTGCCATCAGCCTCTCCTACTCCTACCTCGAGAGCGTCTTTCGGCGGACCCACCCGGATATCGAGGCCGTGACCGATGGCGACGTCGAGCAGGCCTTTCAGCAGGAACGCACGCGACTGATGGGCCAGGTGGTGCGGCTCGTCAAGCCGCAAGAAGAAAAGAACGTCGACATTTCCCGGTATTACGATCTCGCCGCCGCGCCGGTGGCCGCGGGACCTTCCGGGGCGCTCGACCAGGGGCTGGATCTGCTGCGCAGCTACGGGGCTCAGTCCGGACTGGGCCTGCTCGCCTTGGTCTCCCTGGGACTGATGTTGCGCATGGCACGCCGTTCGGATGAAGGCGAGTCCTTCGGACTGGAACTCGGGCTGCCGGAAGAAGCCATTGAAGCCGCCCGGCAGGCCGCCTCGGACGTGTCGACGGTTGCGATCCGCGCCGCCGCACGCCCTGGTGGCTCACCGGGCGCGGGGCCCGGCGGGATGTCGAGCGTGCCGGTGGGCGTCGCTGACGTTACGGCGGCGGTCGAAAACACGGCCATGGCCGAAGGCATGCTCGTCGCCCGAGAAGTGGATGCCGGCACGGTCCAGACGCAGAAGATGCTGGATCAAGTTGCGGAGGCGGTCGACGGCAACGCGGAGGAAGTGTCCACATTGGTGGAACACTGGATGCAGCGCAACGAACAATACCACGAAGAAGCGACCTGACCCATGGCCCGCAGCACCTACCGTCGAGAGATCAAGAGCCTGGAGGACCTGACCGGGGTTCGCAAGGCGGCCGTGCTGCTGGTGGCGCTCAAGCAGGATGTCGCGGTCAAGATCCTGCGCGGTCTGGACGGCGACCGCGTCGAGGAGGTTTCGCGCGAGATCGCGGCCATCGACACCGTGACCCCGGAAGTGCGGACCGCGGTGATCCGCGAGTTTTACAACCTGATGATGGCCCGCCAGTACGTGGACGCCGGCGGCATGTCCTGGGCCCGGACGCTACTTGCCAAGACCCTGCCGGCGGACGAAGCCCGGCGCGTGATGAGCGTCATTGAGCACCAGGTTCACGAGCAGCCGTTCAGCTTCCTGCAAAAGACCGAGAAGGAAAACCTGGTCACGTTCCTTCAGGAAGAGCACCCCCAGACCATCGCGCTGGTGCTGTCGCACGTGCCGTCGGGCATGGCCACCGAAATCCTCTCTTCGCTGTCGACGGAGCGGCAGATCGAGGTCGTTTCCCGCATTGCCAATATGGATCAAACCAGCCCCGAGGTCATCAAGGAGGTCGAGCGGGGTCTGGAGAAGCGCCTGGCCGGCCTCGTGTCGGAACGCTTCGAGCGGGTCGGCGGCGTGCCAGCCGTGGCCGAGATCCTCAACATGGCCGGGCGCGCCACCGAGAAGGCCATCCTCGAAGGTCTCGAGGAGGACGATCCGCAACTGGTGGAGGAGATTCGCCGCCTGATGTTCGTCTTCGAGGACATCATCCGCGTCAACGACAAGGGCATCCAGGCGGTGCTCAAGGAGGTGGAGAACGACGAGCTGGCCCTGGGGCTGAAGACCTCCAGCGACGAGCTGAAGGAGAAGATCTTCAGCAACATGTCCGAGCGCGCCGGCCAGCTCATCAAGGAGGAAATGGAGTTCATGGGCCCCGTCCGCGTCAGCGACGTCGAAGCCGCCCAGCAGAAGATCGTGGACATCGTTCGCCGCCTCGAGGACGCCGGCGAGGTCATCATCGCCGGTCGCGGCGGCGAAGGCGAGCTCATTGTTTAAGCCCCTCGACTGTGGGATGCGCGCATGGGTGCTGTGATTCGCCGCGAAGACGCCTTGTCCGCCCGCGAGTTTTCTTTCGCGGATGTCGAGCGCCAGGCACGCGAGATCCTTGCGCAGGCCCAGCGCAAGGGCCGCGAACTTCTGGCCGCCGCCGAAGCGCGCGCCCGTGACGTCATCGAGGCCCGCAAGCAGGAAGCCCACCGCACCGGACTGGCCGAGGGGCGCCGGGACGGCCTGGAACAGGCCCTGGCCGAGGCGCGCGACGCCGCCCTGCGCGACGCCCAGGCTGACCTGACCCGATTGGCGGAGGCCCTCACGGCGGCTCTGGCCGACTACGAGCGCCGCAAACACCACCTGCTCGCGCTGGCCGAGGCCGACCTGATCAAACTCGCCATCGCGATCGCCCGGCGTGTGTGCAAACTCCGGGTCGAAACCTCCGTGGCGTCCACCCAGGCCAATGTCCGAGCCTTGCTCGACATGATCAAGCACCACGAGGACCTCGAGCTGCGGGTCAGCCCGGCCGAGTATGACCTCCTGCGGCAGATCCTGCCCGAGCTGACGCGCCGCGCCGCTGAATCCGAGCATGTGGCCATTCAGGCCGACCCGGAAGTGGCCCGCGGCGGCTGTCGGCTGTGCACGCGCGACGGCACCATCGAGGCCTCCGTCGAGGAGCAACTTGACCGCATCGCCCAGGCGCTCTGTGCGGATAATCCGCACGAGCCCGCTGGGCCCCCGCTACTCCCTGACGCCGCCGAACCGCCGGAGACGCCGCCATGATCGCGGCGCGAGACCGGCCGGTTGAGCAGCCGCGCACGGCCGTGCGCGCCGACGTGTTTTCCGCCGCGTGCGACGAAGTCGCGGGACTGATTACGGAGCGGATCGAGGGACGGGTATGCTCCGTACGCGGCTTGATGGTGAACGCCGCCGGACTGCCGGTTCCGATCGGGGGCCGGTGCGTGATCCACACTCGGCGTGACGGTCTGGTGGACGCCGAAGTTGTGGCCTTGCGCGAAGGTCAGGCGGTGCTGTCCGTGTTTAGGGAGGCCACGGGCATCGCGCCGGACGACCGGGTGCTCTGTCTGTCGGGACCGCCGCGCGTGCCGGTTGGTTTTGACCTGCTGGGGCGCATCATCGACGCCCAGGGACGCCCGCTGGACGACCGGCCGCCACCGCTGCTCAACGTCCGCTATCCGTTGTATAACCCGGCGCCCGCGGCCCTGCAGCGGCGGCCGATCGAAGAGCCGCTCGGTCTGGGGATCCGCGCGATCGACGCGCTGCTAACCGCCGGGCGTGGACAGCGCCTGGGCATCTTTGCCGGCACGGGCGTCGGCAAGAGCATCCTGATGGGCATGGTCTGCCGCAACACGCAGGCGGCGGTCAACGTGGTCGTGCTGGTCGGCGAGCGCGGCCGGGAAGTGGGTGACTTCCTCGCGCGGCACCTCGGACCGGAAGGGCTGGCCCGCAGCGTGGTCGTGGTTTGCACTTCGGATGAAGCCCCCGCGCTGCGCGTTCGCAGTTGCCTGCACGCCACCGCCATCGCCGAGTACTTTCGCGATCAAGGCCTGGACGTGCTCCTGATGGTCGATTCGCTGACGCGGATGGCCATGGCCCAGCGCCAGATGGGGCTTGCCGCGGGCGAGCCGCCCACGGCCCGGGGCTATCCCCCCAGCGTCTACGCGCTGCTGCCGCGCCTCCTGGAGCGCGCCGGACGAACGGCGACGGGCAGCATTACGGGGATCTACACGGTGCTCGTCGAGGGCGATGATATCGACGAGCCGCTCGCCGATGCCGTGCGCGGCATTCTCGACGGTCACATCTGGCTTTCGCGCGCCATGGCGAACCGCGGGCATTATCCCGCCGTCGACGTGCTCAACAGCATCAGCCGTGTGGCGCCGGATGTGACCAGCGCGGCGCAGCGCGACGCGACCGTGGCCGTGCGGCGCGTGCTGGCCACGTGGCACGACATCGAAGACTTGGTGAGCATTGGCGCCTACGCGCCGGGGGCCAACCCGGACTACGACGTGGCAGTCCAGACGCGCGACGTCGTCAACCAGTTCCTGACCCAGGATCAGGACACACGCTGTCCGTTCGACGAGTCGGTCGAGGGCTTGCTGCAACTCGGACAACTGTTGGCGCAGACGCGCCGCGCCG
>SDBV01007058.1_pt1 | contig 15421 bp, 17 predicted proteins | sample 2277081 | NCBI WGS metagenome assembly SDBV01 (sample SAMN10402039, study PRJNA504765) | marine sediment metagenome | isolation source: marine sediment core GS10_PC15, 223 cmbsf | place: Arctic Ocean: Southern Knipovich Ridge | collected 2010
CCATAACCCATTCATGGCCACTCTTCTTGCTGATGGAAAAGTACAGCAGTGAGATGAAAAAGGCCGACGTAGAACTTGTTAAATTCACCTCATGGCCGGACCTGACTGAGGCACTAAATGCCGAAAAGATCCAAGCCGGCGTCACCATGCTTGAAATCGTTCTGGCAAGCAAAATTAAAGGCCTCCCGCTGGAGGTTGTTGCGTTGAGCCACAGGAACGGGGACTTCATAACATCCGCCCTTGAGATCAATAGCCTCAGCGATCTGAAAAATAAAACAGTAGCGATCCCACATCGCCTTTCAGGGCACAATATCCTCCTTTATAAAGCCCTTAAAGATGAGGGGATCAAATACTCGGATATCCGTATACGAGAGATGCCTCCACCAGATATGCCGGCCGCCCTTGCATCCGGTGTGATTTCCGCCTATGTGGTCGCCGAACCTTTCGGCAGCCAGTCGGTGTTTAACGGAAAGGGGAAAAACCTCCTTTCCGCCGAAAAGATCTGGCCTGGATGGATCTGCTGCGGCCTTGCCACCAATACAAAGTTTTTAATCGAAAACGAAGACGCAATGAGTGAGGTTGTTCGTTCTTTTAGTCTCGCGGGCAAGGCAATTCACGCCAATCCCGAGATGGCGCCCACAATTGCGGAAAAATATACGGGGGTCAAGAAGGCCTACTGGAAAAATGCTCTCACGTGGACAAATTACAGCGACTTGAAACCCGATGCGGGTGAATTGGCAATGGTAAACGACTACCTCGTTGAAATGGGAGTGTTGAACAAGAGTACGGACGTTAACGAAATTATAAGAGGCCGATTTTCAGAAGAGTTCACACTATAACGGTAAGGCGGCAGTCGTTATGATCGTTCTGCGAAGAATTGAAAGATATTTGTATCCACTGATCACATCCGTGGTTCTAATAAGCATATGGAACATTGCCAGCGGCTTTTATCCTTCCGACCTGCTGCCCTCTCCTTTGAATGTGACTCTGACTTTAAAGGACCTCCTGATGGGGGGGACTCTCCCCGAGAATATTGGTGTCAGCCTGTACAGGTTTGGCGCCGGTTATCTGGCAGCCGTAGGCACAGCACTCCCGTTGGGTCTTCTGTTTGGCCACTATTCCCGTGTGTGGTTCGCCTTTGATCCCATCGTTCAGCTACTTAGGCCAATCTCACCAATTGCATGGCTGCCGCTCATCGTGCTGTGGTTCGGTATAGGAGATCTGCCTACCATGGTCATCGTATATATTGCCTCATTCTATCCAATTCTACTTTCAACCGTGGCTGCCGTAAGAAATGTTGACCCGTTGTATATAAATGTCGCGCGCAATTTCGGGTTAAGCGAACGAGCTGTCCTCTGCAAAATTGTTATCCCCACCTCATTTCCCTACATGATAATCGGTATGCAGATAGCCCTTGGGTCGGGTTGGGTGTTCCTGGTTGTTGGCGAAATGTTAGGGGTGAACTCGGGCCTCGGTTACATGATCATCGATGGGCGAAACAGCCTGCGCTACGAAGTCGTGATTGCCGCGATTATTCTCATAGGTACCATTGGGCTGATTCTGAGTAAGTCCCTCGAAGCATTAGAGAAGAAAATTCGTAGAAGATGGAGAGTCAATAATGGAACAACATAACAGCAACTCACCTGAACCGATCATCACAATCGAGAATCTGACAAAATCATTCCGTCAGAAGGACGGTTCCGAACAAACGGTTTTAAGAAATCTGAACCTTACGATTAAAAAAGGCGAGCTATTTTGTCTCCTGGGACGAAGCGGCTGTGGAAAAACAACCTTGCTAAACATAATTGCGGGGTTCGTAAAGCCTTCCAACGGGAGGGTCAGGATAAATGAGGTTCCCGTTAGGGCTCCAGGGCCAAACGCCATAATGATCTTCCAGGGATCTGGCCTCCTGCCGTGGCGCACGGTTCTCAGTAACGTTGAGCTGGGGCTGGAGGGAGGGAGCCTGAGTAGAAATGATAGACGGGAAATCTGCATGGACTACCTGAAACTCGTTGGGATGGATTCATTTTCTAACCATCACCCAAACGAGCTTTCCGGCGGAATGAAACAAAGGGTCGCTTTGGCTCGTTCTCTTGCGGTGGAACCTGATATCATACTTATGGACGAACCATTCAGCGCGCTGGACACATTCACCCGCTACAATATGCAGGAAGAGCTATTCAGAATCTGGGAAGAGAAGAAGATGACTGTCGTTTTCGTAACTCACGACATCGATGAGGCTACCTACTTGTTTGACAAGATCGCAATCATGCATCGGGGGGATGAGGGTTTCAGAATCATGGATAACAAACTTCCTCGTCCCAGAAATCGAACCGGCACTGACTTTTACCACCTGCGGGGTGAAATTTTCAGAGAGTTCCATCTGGTAGCTCAGGTCAGTGACGATTACAGTATTTGACGGATTTTTTCTCAATTATCATCGATAGAGCGACGACAATATTTTATAGTGGTGGGTGGTGAGCACTAAAAACAATCCAAAGGCCAAAGAGGATTGACAAATAAACCGGATTTCCGTCTGAATCATAAGGAGGACTGAAATGCTCAGGGAACTCGTAGAAATGAGCCGCAGCTACCGGCGATTCGATGAGAGCTATCACATCGGAAAAAAGTTGCTCATGGACCTGATTGACCTTGCCAGGCTCACGCCCTCCACTGCCAATCTGCAGCCCTTGAAATATATTATATCCTTCGATCCCGAACGGAACGGACTCATCTTCCCTCACCTGCGTTGGGCGGGATACCTTGCGGACTGGCCCGGCCCTGTCCATGGGGAAAGGCCGTCCGCCTACGTCATCATCCTGAGAGACGACCGCATCTCCGAGGCCGATAGCTGCGACTACGGCATCGCCGCTCAGACGATCCTGCTCGGGGCCGTCGAGAAGGGGCTTGGCGGATGTATGATCGGGAACATCGACATGGAAGACCTCCTCAGAGACATGGGCATAGGAAAGTACTTCGAGATCCTGCTGGTCCTGGCTCTGGGTAAACCGGTGGAGGAGGTGCGCCTCGCGCCGGTGGGCACCGATGGTGACATGAAATACTGGCGCGATGGGCAGGGCGTTCATCATGTTCCCAAGCGGAGTCTGGAGGAGATTATAATCAAGCAGTGATCGGTAATCGGTGATCGGTGATTTGAAAAAGCTAGAATGCAGAACACAGAACGCAGGACGCAGAATAAGATCCAAAACTATTTGCTGATCCTATTTGAAATTTGAAATTGAGTATCTTGGATCTTGGATTCCTTTCAAATTTTGAATATTGAATTGAACGGCCTGGTAATATACCCTACCTGAGGAATGACTACTGATAACGGGCTCCCGTACAGTCTAGTTCTCCACGTTTTCCGGACATTTATCGGGGTGTAAAATGACCGGTGTTCTCCGCAAGCTTTGCCAGAGGATCGACGCTGTAAACGAGTGGGTCGTGCCCATGCACGACCTGAGGACGGGCTTTTACAAGGCCGCCAAGTACTATTATTACCCCGGTTGGCACGAGCCGGGAACTTGCCTGGAAGTCATCTTCAACAAACCCGCCTACGACGCACTGCCCCGGGACCTCCAGGTCGCCCTGGACGCCGTCGCTGCTGAAACGAACATGTGGAGCCTGAGCGAATTCGAGGCCGACAACGGCGCTGCGCTTCAGGAACTCATCAGCCAACAAAACGTTAACCTGGTACGGTTCCCAGAAGCCCTCCTCGACAGCCTCCAAAGATGGCCAAGGAGACCATGGAGGAGGAGGCTTCCAAGGATCCTATTGCTCGCAAGGTCCACGACGCCTTCAAGAAGTTCAAGGAGCAGGTGGGCGTCTGGGGATCGGTGTCCGAAAACGTCTACTACAACGTTATCGCGGACAAGTTCAAGCTGAAGATGTAAGAGGGCCGCACGGCCCCGAAGATCGGAGGCCTCCTTGCCCATCGGCGAGGAGGACTTACTTTGAGAATATGATTAGTGACTGGATAAAACTTGAACGCAGAACACAGAACGCAGAACGCAGAACGCAGGAGAAGATCAAAAACTGACAAACTATTCGTCTTCGCTTTGCAGTGTTTAGAATCCAGATTCTGAGACTTATCCCTTGAAACTATGCGCACCATCTGGTTTATTGTCTTTTCTTGGATATTGGGTCAGTAGTGTCCCAACGTTTAATTGAACAAATTCAATTGGTTATGTGATTCATTCAATCCTGCTGTGCTCAGTGAATCTGTAAGTATTTGTAAAATAGACGTTTTCTCAAAAGTAGTGATGCTCAAAACCTGTAAAATAGTGTGAAGACTGGCTTCTAATTTGAGCCGTTTTTTGATGATGGCCACCAACACGTAAACGGAAACCGCGATCCATATTTGAGTTTTGACCGCATTTTCGGAAGCACCGTAGAAGGATTTTATCCGGAGATGCTGTTTGATCCATTTGAAGAAGAGTTCGATCTGCCAACGGCATCGGTATAGTTCGGCAATAGTCAGAGCTGGCAGCATGAAGTTGTTTGTGAGAAAGGGCAGCGTTTTTTCGGTTTTGGTGTCGAAGTATTTGACCCGTCGGAGTTTCTCTGGATAGTGCTTGGCGGAACGAGGAACGGTAAGCTTGATGATCTGATCGCATTTGATTCCCGTTGTCTTGTTGACAGGGTTGGAATAAAACCTTCGGAATTGCAGGTTGGCCTTGGCTCGAATGACGAAGGATGCCCCAGTCATGTTGAGAGCAAACAACCGATCGAAAGCTACATAGCCTCGGTCCATGATGTAGAAGCTTCCGGGCTCCGGAATCAATTCGTCGAGGACATTGACGTCGTGCAGTTTGCCGTCGGAGATGCTTATAAACGTAGGAATATTGCCCCGTAAATCCAACAAAGTATGGAGTTTTATGGCTCCTTTGGCTTTGCGAAACCTGGCCCATGGAAACACCGTCAAGCACAGGTCAATGGTGGTGGAATCTAGAGCGTATACGGTCTGGTCGAGTTCGACACCGAACTCGTCGTCCATATACAGTTTGCGCGCAGTGTGTATAAGTGATTGGGCAAAGTCGGCATAGATACGCCAGTCGCGAACTTTGTTGGCGTTTGCCAGAGTGTTTCGGGACACTTTGCCCCTGATGCCCATATGGTAGAGTTTGCTTTGTTGAGCGCGTAAACAGACTTCGATATCCCTCAGGCTTTCTCTGTAGGTTAGTTGAGCAAAGACCATACAGAGGTACTGGTCCAAGCAGGTAAAGCTCTTGATTTTGTGGTTGCCATGATAGCGTTTTACACATCGCTGGAAGGTGTGTATCGGAAGATGATCGATAACCTGCGAGAATATGAGCTGACCTGTGTACATAAGCTAATACCTCCTGAGAGTTTTCAGGAGCATAGCTAATTGAGTATGTTGAATTCAAGTCGATGACAGGCATAATTTGGTGTATTATCTTTCTATTACAATAAGTTGCACGTTTCTAAATCCCAAACGTTGGGACAGCAGTGATTTGAAATATGGAATTGCCCCTAATGACCACTGGTTGAATACTGCTGCAGGCGGGTTGAAAATCAACTATTCAAAGCAAATCTTGACATAAACAATATAGTTCAACTATCTTGGTCGTACATTATGGGGGTGTTGAGGGGGGATCACATTTCTGGGGGTACAACGCACCGCCGCTCTATTTAAGAGTACGCGGTTTTTTTATTCCCAAAATACGGCCGCATTTTTTCTGACCGTCAGGCAAAAAAACAGGATATGAATAGAAGAAGATGTCAGAGTATGAATCTTGGCATATGCAAGTTTTATTGTCGGAAATGCTAAATTTCATACTCTGACAACCAGGCCCATGTTTTTATTAATATGCATGATCAAATGTCGATAAAAAGTTTTCATTCTGCGGTGGGGCCCTGTGTTAAAAGCAAAAGAATTTTACTTTTATTCCTACATTACAAGCAGGAACCTTCTTTTCAGGCCGGTTCGTTCCCTTTTGACCGTTCTCGGCATTGGTGTGGCGTGCTGCGTCTATCTGCTCATGCTGCACTTTACCAGCGGTTTTGAAAGCTCCTTCCAGGACATGTTTTCGAGTCGCGGGATCGACCTGTTCGTCATGGAGAGAGGCAAGGTGGATCCCCTGACGAGCAATCTGGATGAGTCCATAGTAGAGAGCCTGAAAAAAATGGATACCGTTTCGGATGCGGCCGGTTCCTTGGCCGATATCCTTTCTCTTGACAATGGCGCTAACGTAATCGTCATAGGATATGCACCTGATTCTTTCTACTACGAGGGAATGATCTTCCAGAAAGGCGGCAGGCCGCAAAGTGTGGGCAATGTGGCTATCGGACAGTCTGTTTCAGATAATCTGGGACTGGGGGTGGGCGACACCCTCGAACTGGAATATGAAAAGTTCCCGATCAGCGGCATCTTCCAGGCCGACAACCTTTTCGAGGCCAATACTGTTGTCATGGATATCGACTTCCTCCGTCAGATGAGGGGTGTCGGCAATACCTATTCCAGCATCGGTATACGGCTGAAAAAGAACAGCGACCCAAACCAGGGATTAAAAAAGGTCGAGGAGACCCTTGCCAGGACTTATCCCAAGGCAAGAGTCAGCCTCAGCGCCGATTTTCTGTCGGATAGCAAGATGCTGTATTCTGTCCGGCAGTTGGTCTCACTGATTTCACTTCTCGCTTTTGGCCTTGTCCTGCTGAGCTGCATGAACACTCTCGGAACCGCTGTATTTGAGAGGACACGGGAAATAGGGATGCTCAGGGCTCTTGGTTGGGGTGGTGCCGGTATTGTCACAATGGTTCTGGGAGAAGCGTTCCTCCTTTGCCTGTTTGGTTGGGCCCTGGGGGCGGTGATCGCTTCAGCGAGCACCCTGTATCTTGCAGGAAGCGGTCGTCTTCTTTTCGTCATTTCCGGGCGGATCGGTGCTCCGATCCTGCTCCGGGCTGCGGTCTTTTGCCTGGCAGGTGGTCTTGTCGGGGCCGTGCACCCCGCTGTGAAAGCCGTGAAAATGGAACCCGCGGAGGCCTTCAGCCATGAATAGTGATACTCTCGTCAGGGCAGAAGGGATCATCAAGCGTTTCGAGAAGGGAGCGGTAACCGCTCTCGATGGGGTATCCCTCAGGATCGGGAAAGCTGAGACCATTTCGGTAGTAGGTCCAAGCGGAAGCGGCAAAACCACCCTCCTGCAGATCCTCGGTACCTTGCGTTACCCCGATGCCGGGAATCTGTTTTTCGAGGAACGAAACTACCGGGAGATCGCTGATACGGCGAAATTCAGGAACAGGTCGATGGGGTTTGTCTTTCAGGGGCCGTTGCTGATCCCGGTTCTGACATCTGTCGAAAATGTGATGCTATCGCTCGTCAGGAGTGATGTGACTCTCAGAGAAATGAGAAAGCGGGCAGAGGAAGTTCTCGACCTGGCTCAGTCCAGTCACTTGAAGAACCGGAGGGCGGCCAACCTCTCTGCCGGCGAGAGACAGAGGATCTCTGTTTGTCGGGCTTTCGTGGCCAGACCGAAGCTTGTGTTGGCAGACGAACCCACGGCTAACCTCGACCGGGAGAACCGAAGGGCTGTCCTCGATCTTATGAGGCTTTTTAATCGGACCTTCCAGACGGCTGTCCTCATCGCCACCCATGATCCTGAGGTTACCTCCTGGGCACAGCGGTGGATCCACCTGGTAGATGGTCAGATAGAGGAACAGGGAACGGTTTGAGAATTTTAATTACCGGCCAGGTTTGGTGTCGTTCCGTTTTTCCGTTAATGCTTGCTGGATGGTTACTGACCCTTTCGGGAACCGCTCACGGTGCTGACAGTCCACCCACGGAACCTTCTCTTTCCCGGACAGAGGTTGTGGTCACAGGTCGCAGTGAGGACGACCGGTACGTTCAGCGTTGGCTGCTTATGACTTTCTCCACAGGTGCCTCGGCTTGGCTCAGGATCGAGCGGAAGGTGTACGAGGATGATCAGCTTCCGGAGGGATACTTCGTTGCCATGCGGGAGGGATTCATATCAGTGCGTCGTTACAGTGTCGACAGTCTGGAATGGATTCCGGGGAAATTGTCCCCCGGGCATCGTATCTTCGGTACGAAACTCCAGTTCCGGGACCTGCTTCTGGTCCAGGGTGGTTTAAACAAGCCGGTAGCGGATCTGATGGCGTCCTCCGGGTTAACGATCAAAACTATCGACGGTGAAAAAGGCCCGAAAGGAATAAGTGTCAAAAATCCTGAGGACCAGGAAAGAGTCTATCACTACGTCAGGACCCGAAGGAAAAGGGGAACTGTGATCGTACAGAAGTTCAGACTCTCGATTCCGGAGGAAAATGCCACCGTTGTGGTGGAGTACCGTAACCGTAAGCAGGTTCCAGCGACCTTGGAAATGTTCGGGTGGGAAAAGGATTTTCTGACGTATACTTTCGATAAATTCGAGAAGCTGGAAAATTCAGACGATTAATATCGCTTGTGATCATCGATAAACATCATCTTTATTTAAGAAAATATCTTACGACTCCAGATCAGGATGCACTTTAAAGCCAGTAGACGTAATACCTTTCTGTTCATACAACATGATCGCCACCATGTTCACGAAGGTTTCAGCGCGGAAGAGTCGGGGCAATTCTGCCGAACCAACTCCCTCCCTGAGTTCCTCCGGTGGAATTTCCGGCATGGCGGTTCGAAGACCTTCAAGTGCTTCTGAAGTGTAGACACCGTCCACCTCCAGCTCGATTCCGCCAAGGCGCTCCCGCGCCCGTCTTTCGATCTCACCCGGTTTGATCTTGATCTGAAAGTGTTGTTCCAGGTGAAAGACCAGATCCAGAAGATCCAGTGAGTCAGCACCAAGGTCTTCAATAATACGATCCTCCCATCGGATCGGCTCAGGCTCCAAATCAAGGACCTGTCCGAGGACATTCTTAACCCCTGTAAATATCTGTTCACGGTTCATTCGAAAAACCTAGATATCTTTTCGATTGTCTGACGGACAGGTGCTTCCGGTGTTTCCTCCGGATAACCGATGGCAACCATACAGACGAGATCTCTCCTCTTTCCAAGTCCGAGGATTTGACGTATCTCCTTCTCGGCAGCAAGGGGCCCGGTGAGGCAGCATGTGCCCAACCCCGCGGCGTTGGCAGCAAGCAGCAGGTTCTGAATTGCCATGGCCGCCGACAGCTTCCTGCCGATCACCTTGTGAGCTCTTTCACCAAGGATATTAATAAGGAACGCCTCTGTGCTTTTGCACGAAACTGCGATCAGAGTGGGGATATCAGAAAACCATGTGAAGTTGTCCAGGTATCTCGTCAGTTCTGAGGCAATAACACCACTCTGATCATCCTCCTGCACTGCCGCCCACTGGGCGTGGGCTGCATCGGCCAATTTAACGATAATTGACCTGTCTGTCACCACCGCGAACTCCCAATCCTGCATGTTCCCGGCTGAAGGAGCCCAACTGGCGATCTCGATGAGCTCTTCGAGGAGACTCCGTGGCACAGGATCGGAACGGAACCGTCGTATGCTGCGTCTCCGAAGTGCAAGGGATCTGAAATCCTGCAATTCCATCATAGGCTCATCCCCCCATCTACTCTTATCACCTGACCAGTAATGTAAGACGACCTTTCAGAAGCGAGAAAAGCGACAACTCCAGCGATCTCTTCAGGCCTCCCGAACCGTCGCATGATAATGCTGGCAAGGAGTGCATCCCGGTGTTGGGATCTGATACGCTCAGACATGCGGGTTTCGATGATCCCTGGACTGATGCAGTTGGCAAGAACACCCTTTCGACCAAGTTCCCGGGCCAACACCCTGGTCATGGCTTCGAGACCTGCCTTGCTCGCTGAATAGATTATTTGTCCTCTCCCCCCATGCCAGGCGGCCACGGAGGAGAGATGGACGATACGGCCCCACCGGCCGAGCAGCATATATTTCGCAGCGCTGCGGGATATACGGAAAGCCCCTACGAGGTTTGTGTTCAGGACCTCCTCCCAGCTTGAGTCCTCCATGCCCAGGCTCGGCCCCTCCATGTTGATCCCCGCACAGTTGATCAGGATGTCCAGGCTGCCTTGCCGCTGATAGATCCTTTCACAAACCTCATCCGCTAATTCCGCGTCCCTGAGGTTGAGATAAACCGCTTCGGCGTTACCTCCGGATGCCTGGATCCGGTTTGCGATCATTTCAGCATGTTCTTTCGACCGGTTGTAGCCGATGGTGCAGCGATAACCTTCGGCCGCCAGACGCTGGGCGATCGCCCCGCCGATCTCACCACTTCCGCCGGCAATGAGGGCGGTTCGCGTTATACCATCAGCCATCGTAACTCCTCAGGATAAGAGAAGCGTTTTGCCCCCCGAACCCGAAGGAGTTTGAAAGAACATATTCACCTTCCCAGCTGAATCCGGGTTGTGTGACATGGTTAAGTTCGCAGCCACGACCGATTTTGTCCAGGGAAGAGTTAGGGGGAACTGTTCCTTCGAGGATTGGGAGAAGACAGGCAGCAAGTTCCACTGCGCCCGCTGCTCCAATAAGGTGACCAGTGACGGCCTTGGTGGCACTCACCGGTATATGCCTCCATGTTTTCTCAAACACCCGGCGGATCGCCATGGCCTCAACCTCGTCGTTGAGCCTGGTGCCGGTGCCGTGAGTATTGATGTGGTTGATCTGCTCCGGGAGGACTCCGGCGTCTTGTAGCGCAAGTTTCATGGCTCTTGCGGCCCCATCTCCATCCGGGTCCGGGGCGCTCAGGTTGTGGGCGTCGAGTGTCGATCCATACCCACAGACCTCAGCCAGGATCTTCTTCCCCTGTGACCGGGCCGCTTCGAGAGTTTCGAGCACGAAAACGGCGGCTCCCTCGCCCAGGACGGTGCCACTTCGCTCAGAATCGAAGGGACGGCACGCACGGGCTCCTTTAGAATTATCGGAAGTCAAGGCGCCGAGAAGCTGGAAATGACCGATTCCAAGGGGATGAACAAATGAGTCAAAACCTCCACAAAGAGCTGTATGAAACCTTCCTGAACGAAGAGCCCGGAAACTGTAGCCGATAGCTTGAGCACTGGCTGCACACGCTGAACAGTTCATTAGGACGTGCTCCGGTTGACCGTATCGTTGCATAATAAAGTGCGCCGCCAGGTTGACCGTGATCCGGGGAAGGGTTGTCGTCTCCACCATTATCCGCTGAACAAGGGATGAGACATCAACTTTGCCTTTGTAAAAGAAATCGTCAAGCTTGACAAGCTCGAGACATGTTCCCAGGTGAAGCAGGGTGCCTTTCCCCATCCTGGTGAGCCCTGCGCTTCCCATGGCTTCCTCTGCCGAAGCCAGTGCAAACCCTACTTTAGGATCAATCTCAGCTGCCTCACCTTCCTCCCCCGATAGTTTTGCAGGGCTTTTGACCTCGCCAGCCAACCGTGCTTCGAAAGTCTCAGCGTCAAAACGGGTAATAGAACCGATCCCGCTCACGCCTTTGGCAAGGGAGTGGAAAAAGTTTGTTTGTCCTGATCCTGCAGGGGAAACGACGCCGAATCCGGTAATAACCACTCGTTTCAACCAGTTTCCTCCAGGACCATCTCGACACAGACTTCATCGATGCCGCACAAAAATATTCGCCCTCCCCCCGTCAAAGCAGTCAGTCCGCAGTAAATGGCAGGGGCGGCGGCAAAGGTTCGTCCGACTCTCGAGGCCAGGGGATCCACAACAGGACTATCCCTTCGTGAGAAGATATTTACATCAAGCAGCCGGGCATAAATGTGTCTGCCACCCTCAGAAGCAGTTTGGGCTCTTTCAAGGACCAGATAAGCCGAGCCTGAGGAGGGATATGCGTCATCCTCTAAAAGCTGTGCTTTTTTGAGAAAAACCAGATTCATGGGATGATCGGGAGTATCGGCGCCCCCGGTGAGGGCACAGTCCACCTCACCTGACCGCACAGCCAGCCAGGCCTCCTGGATCGCCGAAGCCGTTTGACCTTCCCAGGGTGTGAATACATAACTGGGGCCTTTGATATCTTCCATTACCGAGATAATGCACGGGGGCATGTTGGGCAGGATCTTGAAGGCGACCAATGGGTTGCTGTTACCGAGACCTTTTTCCCCGAACAGGCGTGAGGAAAAGCGGCCATCTTCGTCAAAGGATGCCAACATTGAATCCTTTACCTCATCGAAATCAAGAGACGGAAGGCCCGTGCCGGCGAAGATACCCACTCTATCGGGATGAAAACGCCCCTTCACACCGGCATCCGCGAGTGCTTCCCGTGCAGCCAGGCAGCCAAGAACAGCGGTCCTGGACATAAATTTCATCATCCTCCTGCCACCCAGTCTTCCAGGCGCGTCGAATTCGGGAAGTGAGCACACCTTAAGGTTTTCGAGCACTGTCCCCTTCAGCTCCTTTATTGGTCGGGGTCGTGCTGACTCCCCCCGGTGCCACGCATCAGCTGTTTCAGCGGCAGTCGCGCCCAGAGAGGTGACCATTCCGATGCCTGTTATGACAACGTCATCCATGTTCATCTGAATGTAGGTCTTTCAACCACATGGAAATAAGATCAGCATGGATCCTGGCAAGGTGGGGGTCGTCGAGTTCCTGGAAGACGAAGGTCAGAAGAGCATCCGCCACAAGATTTTTGCCCACGTGCGCGGTCACTTCCGCTTTACCCCCCATCTCATTGTAACTCTTGATTGTGGCACTGTATCTAAGGGTGTCGCCGGGATAGACAGGTTTGCGGAATTTGGCTTTTTCAACAATGGTCATGATAGCGATAACCTGGCGTTCTGCATCCTTTGCCACTGTCTCGGACAGAAGGGTGCCGGAAAGCTGGGCCATCCCTTCCAGGATCAGGACCCCGGGCATAACAGGCTTTGTGGGAAAATGATCCCGGAAAAAATCTTCACTCAGGGAAACGTTCTTGATTGCTGTGCCCCTTTTTCCGGGCTCGAATTCGACGATCCGGTCGATCAGGAAAAAGCGCACCGATACTCCTCCATGTTTGCAGCCCCCCACAAAACATAATATCAGTTCAGGCTGCTGAATTCAAACCAGCTTTCTGGAAGTCAAAACGTAAAGCTTGGCTCCAGTTTCATGTGCCATGCGAATATTGTCTTAATTATATGGATCCAAAGCCTTTTGTCGCATACTACGAGAAAACAGGATAAAGACAGGTGGAACGGCAAGGCAGGATAATGCCATAATGAAAGTACACTTCAATCAGAGTTGGATCTGCAATAAGTAACCTTTGAAACTGGAGCAATTAATGTGTTCCTTCGATAAGAGTAAGGAGTTCGAACCTGGCAGCCGGAGAAGTTCAGGATCATCGGAGATCGATGACCCGAGAAAAATACCAAGATTACTCTTTCTACCCTACCTTGTCTGGATAAACGAGGGGATACTCTATCACCGGCTACCCAGGCTGATCCCGTATTTTATCAAATCGTTTATCGTCACGATCGCTCGCTTTATTGAGCGATTTTCACCTGTCCGGAACGATAGCATGCTATCTGTTGAGCCAGTTTTCATCCTTGGTTACTGGCGAAGCGGTACCACCTACGTACACAAGCTCATGGCTTCTGACCGCAGGTTCTGCTTTACAAGGCTCTACGATGTGTTCTTTCCCATTGCCCCGAGGTGGATGGAAGTGTGGTTAAAGCCGCTTGTGCAGAAGCTCATAGACCTTCGCCAGGCAAATCATCCACATTTTTACGAGCACATTCTTAACCTGGACGAGCCCTCCGAGGAGGACGCTTACCTGGGAAGTTTCGCGTCTCCATTTTCGGCATACTGGGGGTATTTTTTCCCCAGAAAGATGGTTGATTATTTTTTCCTCTGTGAACCTCCGGAAAACACCCGTGGTAAGGAAATGTGGAAAAATGAATATGGACGGATTTTGAAACGGGCAGCTTTGCGATCAGGCAAATCTTTTTTTCTATCCAAAAGCCCACCCAACACGTGCCGAATACCAACCCTGCTTGAAATGTATCCCAGAGCAAAGTTCATTTTCATCCAGAGAAACCCGTATCATATATATGCGTCCATGTATCGAATGCTGGAAGAAGTGACCGAAAAATTGTACGCCCTGCAAAAAATCACCGTCGAGGAAAGACAAAGGATCGTCTTTGTGTCTTTCCGTTATTTTATGGAGAGGTACGATGAAGAAAAAAAGGTGATTCCGGAAGGCCACATTATTGAGGTGCGTTACGAAACACTTATGCAAAAACCACTTGAACAAATTCGTCGTATTTACAACGAGTTGAACTTGCCAGCCCTGCAGTCAGAGGAGAATAACCTGCTGAAACAGATAGAAGAGGAAGGGACTTATAAACCGGCGCGACACATTATTGATCGGGAAACCCTGGACCAGGTCAATCACCACTGGTCGGATCTTATCGAAAGGTGGGAATATGAAAAAATGTGAGATGTTTTTTGTAGATGTTGAATGGAAAAGTGGTCGACAAAGATCGATCTGAATTGCTGAAGAACGGGATTCCTTCCTAATACCATTAAAGTGACTCAAAACAACCTTACGCGTGCACCCAAGGCTTCCACCGTCGCTCCAAGAGCTATGATGGGACAGGTCGGCAAATTAAGCGGGGCGAACGAAAAATAAGGGTTTAACGCAAATTTGGAATCGCGGATTCAAGTTCGAATCCAGATTCTGAGACTTATCCCTTGAAACTATGCGCACCATCTGGTTTATTGTCTTTTCTTGGATATTGGATATTGGATTTTGGATCCGGTTGAAATTTGAATTTTGAATTTGGAATTAATTATGGAATACGAACTCGTTTACATCGCCGACCCAATGTGCTCCTGGTGCTGGGGATTCTCCCCGGTCATCGAATCGGTAAGAGAGCATTTTGAGAGCCAACTTTCAACGCGGCTGCTCCTGGGTGGTCTCAGGCCTGGAACAAAAGAACCAATGGGCGACTCTATGAAAGCCGAAATCGAGGAACACTGGAAACACGTTCACCAGGCCACCGGCCAGCCCTTCGATTACGCGTTCTTCGACCGGGAGGGGTTCGTCTATGACACAGAACCAGCGGCGCGAGCCATCGTAGCAGTAAGACGCCTCCAACCGGACCTGGTATTAGCCTTTCTGAAAAAAGTCCAGGAGGCGTTCTATGCAATGAACAGGGATGTCACCGATCCCGATGTACTGGCCAAGATCGCGGTGGAATCTGGGCTGGACCGGGAAGCATTCATCGCTGAATTTTCAACCGATGAGACAGTTGAAGAGACATGGAGGGATTTCGAAACCTCCCGCCGCATGGGCGTAACAGGGTTCCCTACCCTCCTCGCCGGCAAGGACGAAGACGGCTACGAGATCATCACTGCCGGATTCAGGCCGTGGGAGGAAGTTCGGGAACGGATAGAAGAGTGGAAGAAAAAAACCGGTGATCGGTAATCGGTAATCGGAAAAAGCTAGCACGCAGCACGCAGTAGAAGATCAAAAGGTGACAAACCGCAGAGTGCGCGGAG
>SDBV01007059.1_pt1 | contig 15420 bp, 13 predicted proteins | sample 2277081 | NCBI WGS metagenome assembly SDBV01 (sample SAMN10402039, study PRJNA504765) | marine sediment metagenome | isolation source: marine sediment core GS10_PC15, 223 cmbsf | place: Arctic Ocean: Southern Knipovich Ridge | collected 2010
TAATCATTATCTCCAGTGGATGAAAAATAATCTTCTGCTTCTTCGACACGGCCATGAGATCTTATTAATTTTGCTTTTTCATAAATCTCCTGAGAATCTGTTACAATTAACCCCCCTTCTCCTGTTGGAAGAACTTTATTTTGGCAAAAACTAAATATTGCTGAATCTCCAAAAGTACCTATCTTTTTTCCATTAATATTTGAACCAATTGATTCTGCTGCATCTTCAATTAATAGAATGCCCCTGTTATCCGCTATAATTCTTAATTTTTCAATATCTCTAGAAGGAAATCCCCCATAATGCAATGCAATTATGGCTTTTGTTTTGCTGGTTATTCTTTTTTCTACATCCTCTGCATTTAGACCAAATGTATCTGATTCTGTTTCTGCAAAAATAGGAATCCCTCCTGCCAATACAACTGGATTTGCTGTAGCTATAAAAGTGAATGAAGGCACAATTACCTCTTTACCTTTAATATCATAAGCAAGAAGCAAAGTATGTAAGGCAGAAGTACCTGAATTAAATGTTAAGGCATATTTTGTTCCTATATATTCTGCAATTTTTTTTTCAAATTCTTTAATTTCAGGTCCATCTGCCCAATAAGTTCCTCTTTTAATAACATCTGTAATTGCATTAATATCATCCTGGTCTGAATAAATTTTAAATAAAGGTATTTTCCATTTCATCTTTTATGATTCTCAAAATGTTTTGTTTTAAAAAGATTATTGTCTTATAATCAACATTAATTAACTATTGTATAATTTCTCCCCATGTAGAACTATCAAGAGGATTTTGTGGATATCTTTGAACTCCTTGACCTGTTTTTAAAACTTTAATAAAACTTTCTGTTGCTAGAGAAGATTTTAAAAGCCAGTGAAAAGCTTTCTTAATATCTTCAATATTCCATTTAAAACCAGAAAGTTCATAATTAAATTGTTTCATTAAATCTGAATTAACTAGTTCTGTTAAAATTAAATCTTCTTTTGAAAGGTGTTCTTTCCATCTTCCAATTGGTTTAATAGATATATTTTCTAAATCTTTTTCAAAAGAAGTGTGTTTGTTTGGATCCCACTTGCCCCCCTTTTTACTTTTAAAATTCTCAACATTAATCATTTTTTCATTAAATTTTATTCCGATAAAATCGCATAATTTTTTTATTTCTTTTTCTGGATTAAGTAAAAGCTCCTCAAACTTTAATACATAATATCGATTTGGAAAAATTTTTTGATTTTCGAGAGAAAATTTCATTGAGTCATAACAATTAGCAATCGCATCAAGATAATCGTTTTTTGGAGCATGAGTAAATTTTTTCCAAGAAGCGAGCAAATCTCTTGGATCCCTTATTATATTAATTACATATGAATCATCAAACATCTCTATAAAGTCTTTTGCATTTCTCCATTCCACATCAGTTCTATCTCCCCAGTTTTCTGTCCCAGTATAAAGTTTCATAAGCTCATCATAGAGAAAGGCATATGTTAAATATTTTTTCTTATCCCCAATAATCTTTTTAAATTTCTTAATATTAAATTCTTTTTGATCTCTTATTTTAAGTCTTTTATTAATCTTTTCTGCCATTTTCAAGGCATTTTCTAATTTAACTTTATCCTGCCCATATTTTTTATAACAAAATCTCATGAAATGAATTGTATCGTAAGTTATTTCTATATCTTGGTTTACATTTAGTATTTGTAAAACTAATGTTGTACCTGCTCTTGGAAAACCTGTAATAAATATTTTCATGTTTCACTCCGCATTGTTCATATATACTTTATTTTCAATATTTAAATCATCTGTATTAATCAAAACTATCTCTGTTACTCCTTCTGGAGAATTTGCAGCAATACCTATTTTTTCACATTCTAGAAAATCAATTGTGTAAAAATCAAATGTAAAACTCCACTGATTTTCTCCCTGAAAATCAAGATTCTGCCATATATACTCACCTTTTTTAGTTTTTAATGCAAAAAAAGGTTGAGGTCCAAATATTTTATTTTTACATCTAATATAGATCTTATTAATTTTTCCTTGTTCTGTTTTTTTTAATTGTATTTCAAACTTAGGTGTTGTGATATTTTTTGGATTAATTACTCTCCTAAATCCTTCAATAGCATTACAAAACTTAAATTTAACTTCTGGGAATTCTTCTGAAATTTTTCTTATCATCTCTTTAACATCATTTAATTTTTTTTTCATTTTTCTAACATCATGATTTGTAAATGAAACAAGAGTGGGTTTTCCTAATTGTGCTCTCTTAAATGCTTCTCTTAAATCATCTTCTTTCAATTGATTCACTCTACATCGTATATTTAAACACCTCGCAATCCACCTTTTACAACTTCCTTCTTTCTGATAATTATCATGAGAGGGGTGATAAATTTTCCATTCTTTGGGAGCCATTCTCCAATCCCCAAATTGTCCTTCTGACAAATCTTGATAGTAATTGTCTTTTTCTATAAATTGGTTTGCATAATCAAAAGGAATCCACTGCTCGAGAAACAAGTTAGAATCAGGTCTTTCAGTATGAAATCCGGGCCTAAATGCCGTGGGAAACCACTGTCTATCAATTATTTTTCTTGCAAGTATCTCAAACAAAACAGGAGAATTAAAATAAGCATTCCCACCTCTATGAGCATCTTTTTTTATTGACATGGGATGAAAGTGCCATTGGATCATATCCTGCTTATTACCTTTTCTCTTGTTATATTCCTTATAATGGTCAAAAATTTTATGACATCCTAAGTCTTTTCTTCTTGGATTCTCTCCTGTAAAACCAACATAATCAACACAAAACCAATTATAAACCCAACCTCCCCCAAATGAATCTTTTAACTTAAATCTAAAATTCTCAGAAGTTATTTCATCGAGCATAGCATCAATTTCTTCCCAGTTAGAATTATAATTTAAGTATTCTTCAGATATTAAACCTAAAACAGCCTCCTCATTTCCATTCAAAAAAATTTCTTTTTTACGAAGTTTTTCTAAATTTTCTTTTGTTGGAGGTAATTTAATATTAAAAGATGTCTCAATTCTCTCAAAAGTGGCTTCTAAAGACTCATATAAAGGACCTTCTGTGTCAATACAATGCACTATATAGACTACTTTTTCTGCTCTTTCTTTTTCCATGAGATATTGGGAAGATTAAAGATTTTTAAATTTATCTACATAAAATGGTTTTATTTACGGCTGGGCTCTAAAATCTTGTTATATTTAATATAATTCTTGCTATGTTTATTAAAAATTCCTAAATTGTTATTGAAATTCTTGTTCTCAATTTTTTCAAATATTAAGATATATTCATAAAAATTGCCTTTGTAAATGTTTAAATCTTCAAATTTATTTATTCCAAAATCTCCTCGATATTTGAAACCTCTACCTAATAAAAATTTTAATCCTAATAAAGGAAATATTTTAATAAGTTTATTAATATGAGTAAAATTAATTGGAAAATTATTTTCAAATGCTTTTTGTTCAGCAATATGCGCTACCTTATCATCATCAAAATACTCAGAATTTCTTCCTGTAATTAAAATTTTTCCTCCACACTTAGTAATCCGTATCATTTCACATAAAGCTTTATCTTGATTAAGACAGTCAAATGTAGCCCAACAGAATATTTTATCAAACATTTCATTAGGATAACTTGTTTTTTCAATATTTTCTATTTTAGTTTCCTTTACAAAATCATTGTCTTGTTTTTTTACTTCATCAATCATAGATTGAAGTATATCAATAGCATAAATCTTACAATCATATTTTGCCATTAAAGGTATTTCTCTACCATAGCCACATCCAACATCAAGAACTTTTTCATTTTTTTTAATGTCAAAAAGCCAAAGATATGCGTTAATTACATCTTGCTGAGGAGATTTAAAATCTCCTTTTCTTCCTTTTTCTACAACTTCCCTCCATTCTTTATTGTATTCCTCTTTAATCACTCTCTTATCTTCAATTTTAATTCCCCCTTCATTTACATTTAAGACCGCCCTTTTTATTTTATTATCACTTATTTTATTCTCTTTCTTAATAATTCTTACAGGAACACCATATGCAATTACATTATCTGGTATGTCTTTATTTACAAAACTAAAAGCTCCTATTATTGAATTTTTTCCGATTGTAATTCCTGGCATAATAACACTATGAGTTCCTATTTTTGCATTTTTTTCGATTGTAATTTTTCCTCTTTTATTGTCTATTGTTGACTCTGAATATATTGAAGTATGGGCACCAATTTTAACATTGTCCCCTATTTCCACCCCATATTTTGCATTTATATATGTAAAAGCTCCTATATCTGTTTTATTTCCTAATTTTAATCCTTCAATCCCTTGGACCATCCAGTTCCATTTAGTTAATTTACCTTCTTCAATTTCTGGTTTTTTCCAGTCATTAAATTTCATTTTAATTCTCTGAATATCTTGATTATATTGTCTGAAGCATTTTTTATCTTCATATCTGCATATTTACTTTCTCTTTCTGTGTTTCTTTTTCCAATCGAAATAATCTGCTCTTTATTCAATAAAAAAGGGGCTTCATAATACATACAGGATGAGTTTGTAATAAACCTGTCGCAGTTGCTTATCAAGCCAAGAAACTCTGGCCGTGAAAAATTAGAATGGGTTATATAGGGTCTAACCAATTCGCTGCCAAAATCACCATTTGGTTCAATCCAAATATATTTTTTAGATAATAATTTTTTGATTTGTTCTATCTCTTTCAATATTTCATTTTTTGATAGACAAGTAGGGGGATTATACAATACCAAATCATAAGCTTCAGACAGGACATTGCTGTTATCTATTTCAAGATTATCCAGCATTATATTCCCCATAACATAAGCATTAGCTTCTTTACCAACTGCTTTACAAAGCTCGATAACTCTTTGTTTAGCTTCAGGATTAGTGCAAAGTTGAACCTCACTCATCATAGTCATAGCATGCCTATAAACCTCATCATGAGTTCCTTGAGAAATCTCTCCAGCCCAAAGATGGATTATTCTTTTGTTCTCCTGAAATCTTTTCAAAACAAAATCAAATGTTTCAATCCTGTCTCCAACAGCCAAAATAAAATCAGCTTCATAATAGTCATGAACAAGCATATTGTTTTCTTTCATCTTTTCCAGCAATAAACTTATCGCTCCATCACTTGCTCTATTAAAACTAGCAACAAATATCTTTGGCATCTTAAAATCAGACCATTTGATTATATCATCTTTCTTGATATCTTTCTCAGCAATTTTTCCCATAATCTTATTAATTTCTTTGGGGGGGATTCCTGTTCCAGGTCTTTTAACAACAACCATCTTTTCGGTTATCTTACTTCCAGAAGGAATATCAACAGAAGCAACTAAGCTTTTTCTAACTGTAGGCATTATTTCTAACTCACTATTTGTAGGTTTTTTCTGAAAACTTCCCATAATTATCTCTTGAGATTCTACATCATTTGCAGAATTTTTCAAAAATCCTATCATTTTTTTTAGTTCATCTGGCTCAAGAGAAGCTTTATGATCAGGTCCTTGCATATCTTTGTCTAAAGTGAAATGTTTCTCAATAACAACTGCTCCAAGTTTTTTTGCTATCAATGGAATTTCAATCCCTAAAGTATGGTCTGAATATCCAATTAAACAATCTAATTCTTTCTGCATTGTTTGCATTGCTCTAAGATTTACTTCCCTTATTGGACAAGGATAATTCGTTGTACAGTGCAACATAACCACCTCTCTGTTTCCTTCAGCATATATGGTATGGAGTGCTTCTTTTACTTCTTCAAGAGTAGACATGCCTGTCCCCAATATCATAGGTTTGCCATAGCTTGCTATTTTTTTAAGAAAAGGAAGATTGTTTAAATCTCCTGAGCCAATTTTAAATGCAGGGACTAAATCTTTCAAAAATTCAGCAGCATCTTTTGTGTGGGGTGTAGAAAGAAAAATTATTCCTTTCTCATCACAATATTTTTTTAATTTTTTAAAATCTGCATAATCTAAAGCAAATTCTTTCAGCATTTCTAGCTGACTCTTTTTTCCCCCAAGATTCTTTTCCTGATAACTGCATATTCCAGCATCTTTAGTGACAAGATTTTCTGCCTTAAAAGTTTGAAATTTAATTGCATCTGCTCCAGCTTCTATAGCTACGTCAATAAGTTTTTTTGCCAATTCTAAATCTCCATTATGATTAACTCCTGCTTCTGCTATTATGAAAGATGATTCGCCATCTCCAACCAGCTTGTATCCTATTTTCATTTTTTTCATTTTTAGAGTTGATTTTGAATCTATTCCTTTTAGTTTGGCTTTTCTATTACAGAAACAAATGATGAACAAATAGTCGCTCCTAAAGGTGTATAACCAAGGAGCTGCATAAGCAAAGCAATTCTATTGAATGTTTTTGGAATTTTGTTCTCGAATTTGGGAATAAAAGGGTGAGGGTGATAGTAAATAATGTTTTTCAATCTTAAACCGCTTTTTTTGCAAAAAGCCTCGATTTCATTCGGAGTGTATTGAGGCAGTTTGAAAGGATATTTTTTAAATTTTGTTGTTTCTTTTTCTTCTTTCTTTTCCTCTACATTTTCTAGGCTTTTACCGATGGAGATAAATGTTTTTCTTATGATTTCTTCTATCTCATTTTCATCTCTAATTGGACTAAACTTTTCGATATCCTTCAATTCTTTTACTAATTCCTTTATTTTAGATTCTTGGGTGAATTCATTGGCAGAAAAAAGATTAAATAGCTTATTCCTAGATTCTATAAATACATATCCTCCTGGCTTTAGGATATTGTATAATTTATTGAAAAAACCATCTATATCTATAAGATATTCTATCAGCCCCATGGCTGTTATAAAATCAACAGGTTTTTCAACATTAAAGTTGTCTGCATCACTAACAGAAAAAATATTATCTGGGTCTAGATGAGGCAGTTCTTTAATCAATTCTTTTTTTGCGGTATTTATCATATTTTTTGAATTGTCAATGCCTTTTGCATTTGTGAATTCTTTTCTCAACAATGTTCTAACTAATTCTCCATTTGCGCATCCTATATCAATAATTGACACTTTTTTATTCAGCGCAAGTTTTTCAATATTCTGTATAGTTATCTCTTGTCTCTTCTGAGAGGTAGGGAATCTTAAATATGTTTTCCTCTTATCATAAGCTTTTTCTTCCCAAAGTTGAGCATGGTCATCCCAAAATCTTATTGAATCAATCTTATCTTCTTTTTTCATTTGCATTCACTTTTTTAGCCACTATTATTGAGAAAGCGCCCTCAGAGGATATCTGATTCTTTGCGTATTTCAAGAGATAATTTTTCATTATTTCAACAAATACACCTTTTGCGTGCAACAGCATTTCATTATGCTTTAAAATATTTCTCACGTCCATGAGATAGTGAAAAAATGGTCTAAACCCTGTATCCCAGAATTGAAGCATATCCTTACTCCCGTATTCAACATATTGAACCAATTCAAAAGAAGTCTTTTTAAAGAGTTCCTTCCATAACGAGAGTGATTTCGGCTCCCATTCAGAGCGCCCTCTGTCCAATTCTAAAAATAGCTTATATTTTTCCATGTCTCCTTGTTTTTTTGACTCCTGGGCTTTGTTATAATAGAGCAGAAATTCTCTAAATCTCTGAGTAGGTGTTGTAAAGACAAAATATCCTCCTTTTTTCAAGATCCTGTTAGCTTCTCTAAATACCTGCTCCAGTTCCTCTTCTTTGATATCATCAATCATATTTGAAAAAACTGAATTAACGCAATTGTTTTCAAATGGCAGGGCTCTTGCATCTCCTAGTTTCACTTCATCATAAGTTCCCAGGTTTTTTGCTTTCATCACCATATTTTTTTTAATATCTATCCCAAACCCTATTCTACCAGACTTCTCAATCAGGAAGTTTTCTGGTGATTTTTTATAATCATCATATATATCTGTCTTGCTGAAATCTATTGATTCGTATGCATCATATATCTTATTTATCCTAGCGCCGAACAGAATAGATATAAATAAACCATCTCCACAGCCAAGATCTAATAACGGATAGTTAAGATATTTTTCCTTGAAACCAAGCAGCACATCTGCTTCAATAAATCTAAATAATGCTGATTCTGGTCTGAGCCAATTCAGGTAAATCAATTCAGTATATATCTCTTCCAGTTCTTTGTTATTAAAGAATGATTTATTGTCTCTGATCACTTCAAGAAAATCAGAAAGATAGAGCGCTAATTCTCCTTTGGTGAATTCATTTATTTTTTTTACACTTATTGGATATCTGCAGTAGAGGCAGAAATTATTTTCAAGTGGAGTCTCCTTTCTGCAGATAGGACAGATTGTTGTTTCCTTAGATTGCATTTTTTATCTCTCCTTTTTCTTCGAACGGAAGATCATTTGTACTAAATCGTTTTAAAGTAAAAGCATTTATATTGCTCCCTGTGTTTACCTCAACATCAGTTGTTACGCTGCATATGTATCTTTCTTTTTTCAATATGCCAATTGTAGTATCATTAAAACTACCATAAGGATATGAAAATAACTTAATTTCTGTTTTAAACTCTTTTCTCAGTTTTTCTGTTGAATCCATGATTTCTTTTGTTTGTTCTTCCTGAGTCAAATGAGATAACATCGGATGTGTATGGGTATGGCCACCAAAACTCATACCTTCTTCCATCATTTCTTTCATTTCTTCTCTGTTCATGTAAAGCTCTTTGCAAAATTCTTTTTCATTTTCAAAATATTCTTCAAAAATCTGATTTAAGATCTTAACTTTTGGTTCATTAGGCATAATTGCAATATTATATTTTAGATTTGATGTCAGGGGATTATCCCATTTATATTTTCTCTCTTTTTTTATTTTACCGTCGACAAAAAATGTCTTAACCAATTCCTGAAACAAGCTTTGCAGGGCTTTGTTAAATTCCTCCACAAATTTCCTTGATCCTAATTTTGCTAATAGAAAATGCGCTTTATTGACAGCAGGAACAACAGATTCGGTTAAAGGCTGTGTTATAGGGAAAAAAGAAGCAGGTAGGTTTTTGTTTTTTAATATTGGAAAAACATTAAGATAATGGTCCTTTAAACCATCATCAAATGTCAAGATGCAAGAATTATTTGGGATAACTTTATTGCCATTAAGAAATTCAGCATAATCATTTAAATCAATCACATTATAGTTTTTTAATATATAGTCTAATTGTCTGATAAATTTTTTTATAAGCAATCCCTTTATATCAGGATAGTCTGTTTTATGCATATCTCTAACATAATGATACGTAACTATTGTACATCTAGTTTGATTATTCATTTTTCCTCAATTTTTGCATAAGGTATTCTGCTATTTCAAAATCCAAAGGCCCATCTATCTCAAAAGATTCTTCTCTGCTTATTTTAATTGCAGCATTATTATTTTTTTCCCAACTAAGATTGAGAATTTTCATCAAAGCATCTTTATTATATGCATAAACATTTCCAAAAATTCTATATTTATTGATCTTCTGCCTTAAAGTATCTTCATCCTTATTATCAAAGATACATTTGCCATTTGCATCTATTTCTAAAATCCCACTAGGATTAATTTCCAATGGAGAAATAGTTGTAGCACTATCAAAACCCTGAATTATTTTTTCTATCGCCTTATTAATATGTTCAATTTTTCTAAATGGGTTTGTAGGTTGTAAAAGAACTACCATATCTGGGAAATAATTTTCTTTTTCAAGTGTCCTAATAACATATTGTAATACTTTAATTGTGGGGGAATCGTCTTGAGCTAGTTCTTTTGGCCTCATTTGAATTTCTGCGCCATATCTTCTTGAAATTTCTGCGATTTCTTCATCATCTGTAGAGACAATTATTCTGTCTATAAAATCACATTGTTTTGCTTGTTCTATTGAATAAGCAATCAGAGGTTTGCCATCTAATAATTTAATATTTTTTCTTGGAATGCTCTTAGAACCTCCTCTTGCAGGAATTATTGCAATTATTTTTTTATTCTGAAACATACTAAATATATTCTTAGTCCCCTTATAAATATTTATTCAATTATAATATACTTAAAAGAATAGCATGATAAAATTTTAAAACTTGCGATTAATGGGGATTTTAATACAATCTTACTCTAGGAACTATTTTAGGTTTCTTTTAGAAGAGATTGCTAATGCTCCAAAATAAATATACCTGCTAATCAAAGTAGCTATCACAGCCCCAACAGTTGCCATAAAATAGGATTGCTTTACTAAGATTGAAATTAAAATATAATTTAAGCTTATATTCATTATTGTGGCCAAAATTAGTAATTTTGCTATAAGTTTGATATTTCCTTTAGAAATAAAATAAGTTGAATATATAGCAGTCAAAGGCCCAGAGAAAATTAATAAAGCAAACATTCTCAAAAGTAATGTTGAACTAGAATATTCTATGCCATAAATAATTCTAATAATAAAAGGAGCTAACAAAACAGTAAAAAAAATCATAACTAAAGAAATTGGAATAACTATTTTAATGGATTTTCTTAAACCTCTTTCTAATCTTTTTCCTTTTAATCTAGAAAAAATTGGCAATAAAACTACTGAAAAACCCAATAAAGCAATAACTGACACTATTAAGGAAAAAGCCGCAGAATAATATCCAATAAATTCTGAATCAACAAAATGACCAAGCATCACCATATCTATATAACCAAAAAATATTCCAGAAAGAGCAGTAACAGTTAAAGGAAGAATAAATTTATGTACTTGTTTTTTTTCTTTTTTATTTAATTTTTTTCCTACTAGAACAGGCTTTTTAATAAATAAAAATATAAGCCCAATTAAATAACAAAAAGATAATGTCAAAAATATATTCAAAAATAAAATTTCTTCTGAAAAATTTAAAGAAAAAAGAACAACTAAAGGAACAATAATTAATCTTAATGTCTGAAATATAAATTCTTTTATTAATAGTTTTTTAAAATTATTAAAAGATTGGTATAATAAAGAAAAAAATCCTAAGAAACCTGTAGCAAATATATATAGACCTCCAGCTAAAAGTGCAAAGAAAAGTGGTTTATTATAATAAACATGTGAAATCCAATATGCTAAGGAAATTAAAATTATAGAAGTCAAGAAAGTCAAAACAAATCTTATTTTAATGAGATAATTATAATAACCTTTTGTATTTGGTTTTTTCCTAGACAATTCTTTTGAAACAAATCTCACTAAAGCTGTTCCAATACGTAAACTAGAAAATGCCGCAAATAAAACAATTGTAGATAAAGCTAAACTATACAAACCAAATAATTCAGGCATCAAAAGTCTTGCAAGAATTATAGTAAAAATTAAAGAACCTATTTTTGCTACTAAAGTTGTAGAAAACTGATAAATACTGTTCTTTACAGCCAAACCTGTGTTTCCAGAAAAATCTCTTTTCCTAATTCTATTAATAATATTTTTAATGTCTCTTCCTTCATCTTTTATTGAACTCTTTTTCATAATAAATTAAGATTTTTCTTGCTTTTATTTCTTGTGTCGTACACATTAAAAAGATTATAATTTAATTGCAATAACTTTAAAAATCTTTTAATTATATAAGACTTTATGGTAAAAAAAGCATTAATCACAGGAATAACAGGGCAGGACGGAAGTTATCTTGCAGAATTTCTTTTGAATAAAGGATATGAAGTATATGGCATAATCAGACGAGCTTCTACATTTAATACATCCCGGCTTGACCATATCTATAAAGACTCTCACTGCCAAGATAATCATTTGTATTTGATTTTTGGGGATTTGTCAGATACAAGTTCAATTAATAAAATAATAAGGGATGTGCAACCAGATGAAATTTATAATCTTGGTGCGCAAAGTCACGTAAGAGTGAGTTTTGATATTCCAGAGTATACATCAGATATAGACGCACTTGGACCTTTGAGAATATTAGAAGCCATAAGACAGGAAGGAATGATTGATAGAGTTAAATTTTACCAGGCATCTAGTTCAGAACTTTATGGTGAAACTCAAGGATCTTACCAGAATGAAAAAACCTCTTTTTACCCAAAGAGTCCTTATGGATGTGCAAAATTATATGCTTTTTGGATTACAAAAAATTATAGAGAAAGTTATGGAATATTTGCTTGTAATGGTATTTTGTTTAACCATGAGTCTCCAAGAAGGGGGGCAACATTTGTAACAAAAAAAATAACCCGTGCAGTTGCCTGTATTAAAGAAGGAATTCAAGATTGCCTTTATTTGGGAAATTTAGATGCGAAAAGAGACTGGGGACATGCAAAAGATTATGTTGAAGCTATGTGGTTAATTCTACAAAAAGATAATCCAGATGATTATGTTATTGCAACTGGAGAAACTCATTCAGTCAGAGAATTTCTTGAAGAAGCATTTAGAGTAGTGGGTATTGAAATAGAAAGTAATGGCAAAAAAGGTGTTGATGAAGAATATGTTAGAAAAGACAATGGCAAAGTAGTTGTTAAAGTTGATCCAAGATATTACAGGCCTGCAGAAGTAGAATTTCTTTGCGGGGATTCTTCAAAAGCCCAAAGAGAGTTAAATTGGAAACCAAAAATATTTTTCAAAGATCTTGTTAAAGAAATGGTTGAGTATGATAGTAAAGAATTATTAAAGGAGCTTTATGGGACAAGAAATAGCAAAGAATGAAGGAGATAATTTCTGGCATGATAAAAAAGTAGTTATAACTGGTGGCGAAGGATTTTTAGGAAGTTATTTAATTAATCTATTAAAAGAAAAAAAACCAAAAGAGATTATTGTTCCTAAACATTCTGAATATGATTTTGTTGATTTTGGGGATTGCGATAAAATAACAAAAAATGTAGATGTTGTAATTCATTTAGCAGCCAAAGTAGGAGGTATTGGTTATAATCAGGAAAAACCAGGAGAATTATTTTATGATAATTTAATGATGGGAACTCAATTAATGGAATGTGCAAGAAGAAATAATGTTGAAAAATTCGTGGCTATTGGGACAATTTGTGCATATCCTAAATTTACTCCTGTCCCGTTTAAAGAAGAAGATCTATGGAAGGGATATCCAGAAGAGACAAATGCTCCCTATGGCTTTGCTAAAAAAATGATGTTAGTTCAAAGCCAAGCATATAGGTCTCAATATGGATTTAATTCAATATTTTTATTGCCCGTAAATTTATATGGTCCTAGAGATAATTTTGATCCCAAATCTAGTCATGTTATTCCTGCATTAATTAAAAAAATGGTTGACGCTAAAAAAAGAGGTTTAGATGAGGTTGAAATATGGGGAAGCGGGAAAGCATCAAGAGAGTTTCTTTATGTAGAAGACTGCGCTAAAGGAATTTTAAAAGGTGCAGAAGAATATAATAAATCAGATCCTGTGAATTTGGGTGCGGGGTTTGAAATTACAATTAAAGATTTGGCTTATAAGATTAAAGATTTGGTGGGATTTAAAGGAAGTTTAAGGTGGAACTTGGAAAAACCAGATGGTCAGCCAAGAAGATGTTTAGATACTTCTAAAGCAGAAAAAGAATTTGGATTTAAAGCAAAAACAGATTTTGATGAAGGGTTAAGAAAAACTATTGATTGGTATGTTTCTCTTTTTCCTATAAGATTATAAAAAATAGAACAATTAGAAAAAAAACCAAAAATTTAAATGGAGACAAAAAATAACAAATCTAATAAAATGAAAATTGGGATATTAGGGTATGGAGAGATTGGAAAGGTTATGGAAAAAATATATCTGGATTTTGAAGATTATGAAATTAAAATAAAAGATTTAGATAGAGATGATGGTTTTGAGAATATTGAAATTTTAAATATTTGTATCCCTTATTCTAATGAGTTTATTAAAATTGTAAGTAGAGAAATAAAAAAATTTAGGCCAAAACTTACAATAATACATTCAACAGTAAATCAGGGAACAACATTAGAAATAAGTAATTCGGTACCTAAAGATTCTTACATTGTCCATAGTCCGGTACGTGGAGTTCATCCTAAGCTCTATGAGGGAATTAAAACATTTGTCAAATATGTTGGAGGAGATTCCACAGAAGGAAAAAATAAGGCAGAAGAACATTTAAAATCTTTGGGGCTTAAGGTAAAAGTTCTTGAAAATTCTTTAACTACAGAACTGGGAAAATTATTGGATACAACTTATTATGGGTTATTAATAGCATGGCATGGTGAAATGAAAGAGTTATGTGATGAAAAAAATGTAAATTTTGAAGAGGTGGCAACAGAATTTAATAAAACATATAATGAAGGATACAAACAACTTGGAATGGAAAATGTAATCAGACCAGTATTATATCCTCCAAAAAAAAATAAAATTGGGGGGCACTGTATAATCTCAAATGCAAGGATTCTTAATGAAATCTTTGACAGCGAAGCATTAGATTTAATTTTAAAATATTCATAAAAACACAAAAGTAACCAAGATGAAGATATTAATAAAGATGTTTAGATACTTCTAAAGCAGAAAAAGAATTTGGATTTGAAGCAAAAACAGGTTTTGATGAAGGGTTAAGAAAAACTATTGACTGGTATGTTTCTCAATAAACTTTAATCTTTTTAATTGTATAAAATCATAGATTAAAGAAATTTTATTTGGCTTATCTTTATACTTTATTTTCCAGATTATATCTAAACACATGTGAAAAGTAAAACCAAGGAATACAAATAAGAAATATTTTGATACATAGATTCCTAAAATAAAGAGTATTGGTAAAATCTCTATTCTGTGTAAAAAACAAAAGATTTGTGGAAATCTTTTTCTTTGTTCTTTGGATAAAGAAAAAAACTTTTTCCTTCTCTGGATAAACCATGCATAAGCATTTTTCAAACTAATATCTCTTTTTTTAAAAACATAATAAAGATAATGATCAACATCCATAAAAAAAGATGAAAAAAAGATTATACAAAATTCTAGAAAATTTATACAAGAAAAAAATATCCATAAAATAAAAGCGAATGCAAATCCAAAAACAATGTGATATTTGGGAAACATTTACTCCTCAATTCTTTTTACCATGTCTGTGAAAGCTGGTCTGGTTATTAAAACTCCTGCTGTAATTCCTATAATCGTTGTAATTGCAAATCCTTTGAACAATCCTGCAACTGCCCAATATAAAGGTATTAGTGCTACTACTGCAGTAAAATATGCTCCTAAAATAATTGCGAAAGCTCTTTTCATTCTTTGTTTTATACTTAAAAACTTGCTTTGCCTTGCCTCATCTAAAATAATAATCTGACTGTCTATCCCTATACCAATTGCTGCCAAAATTCCTGCAATACTTGGTAAATCAAGATCCCAGTTTATCAAAGAAGCGACTCCCAAAATTATAACTATTTCAGAAACACTCGTAATCAACAAAGCAATTGAAGATTTGAATTTTTTATATCTAAAGAATACAATTATGGAAACCGCAGCAAGTGCTGCAAAACCTGCCAAAAAAACAGATTTTG
>SDBV01007060.1_pt1 | contig 15420 bp, 14 predicted proteins | sample 2277081 | NCBI WGS metagenome assembly SDBV01 (sample SAMN10402039, study PRJNA504765) | marine sediment metagenome | isolation source: marine sediment core GS10_PC15, 223 cmbsf | place: Arctic Ocean: Southern Knipovich Ridge | collected 2010
GTTCCCCATGATGGATCGCTGTCGCGCAGGTAAAGCATGTCACATCTTCATTCTCAACCGTCAACTCGTCATGGCAGTAGATGCACATGCCAAAAGGATACGTGATGTTGTTGGGGTGCGTCGGTTCTGGGCATCTTGGCAGCTTCTCACCGTCATGCACTCTCACAGTTTCTTCAGGTTTCATTTATCTCCCTTTCTGTTTTTGGTTAATTCTCCCTGTGTCATTGAAATTTTTGCCCCCCGAATGGGGGGCGTGTATCAGCTATTGAACAGCCTGCCGTTGTCGCGCTCATCCTTGACCCAGCTCTCACCGGGCTGTAGAATTTCATCGATGATGAATTCATAAGCGTCGGGGCAGGATTGCCGCAGTGTGTCCACCGCGATCTGTTGCAGCTCCTCGAATGACCACTCCTGATCGTGAGTCTCCGCGAATGTCTCCGGGAAAATCAGGAACGGGATCGCCCACTTGTAATCTTCTTCGTACCAGCCGCCGCGATTGCGGGCAGCCTTCGGGACCTGAGCATTAAGCTTCCTGTCCAGTTTGAAGCCGCCATGACTGGCGGTAGTTACGAATTCGATGCCGGGTGCTACTTGTGTCACGAGTTGCGGTGTCCCCCAAGGGGTCCACGGCGAAATCCCGTGTTTGATTTCGAGAGTCATTTTATCTCCTTGAGTTGAAAGTTCTCGATCTCATTCTCAGCCAGCTTCCGGGGATAGTCAATTGTTCCGAAAGTTGGGTGATCTGGGTGTTTTCTATCGCTGTGAAGGATGTAACCTTCGGGAGCACCACCACCCAGTAGCGGTCTATAGTTTAAGCCGTAAGTCCAACGCTCGCCTTTGAAGTCGTCATCAAACGCTGGCATGGGTTTGTATTCGGTCACGTACTTAGAGCCTTTGGGTTGCCCCTCAGCTTTTGAGCGGACATACCAGAGAGTGTTATTCTCCCAATTCTCGCTACCGCCGGGGGGAAATATGCAATAGATATACATTGTTTGGAATTCGCGCTCTGCGCGATCCTTTGCCTGCTTCATTGCTTCAGTACGCCTCTGTTCTTGATTCGACATAATTGATCTCCTGTGTTAAATCGTGCCAGCCGGAGAATCGAACTCCGGCAAGTACCATACTGGCTATGCTTCGGTCCCGTGATATAGGAGCCGAACATTGTAGTAGGCATCCAGGTCAATCCCATTATCGGGGATTGCTCCGTGATAGAACTCTGGATCGTTCCAGCATCCATCACATTCGATTGTCCTTTTATTCTCGAAGCGTTCCTCGCTTGCGAGAATGATCTCGTCGCAATTATCACAGACCGTTTCAATGGGTCCAAGTCTTTCGCTAATGAACCGGATGTCGATACCTTCAGATAAGTCACACATAATAATCTCCTGTGGTTTCTTCTCACAAATATCATACCTCCAACATTTTATTTCCTACAAATGAGACTGTGTGCGTGTAACGATGCTGTGTGAGCGTTAATACGAAAGAATTAGGCACCAACCCTAACTCTTTGTCAATAATGGGATTACGGTTTTTGTCCTTAAAAATACAGACGATTCGGCACCGGCATATTTTCGATCTGGGGGAGGATGACGAAAAAGCCCCGGAGTTGGGAGCTCCGGGGCTGTGGCCATGGTCCTTGCCAACCAAACAAGGACCTGCTGGTCCGGCTGGAAATCTACAGGTGGATCGGTACTATCACCCTGATTGATTTTTGTACCAGTGCCAGCGCTCGCTTCAGGTCATCCGGTGCGCTGGGGTGTTTTAATATTTTTTCGACTCCCTCCTGATAGGTCCGGTAAACATCCATCTGGCCGGTAGCCTTTTCCCTGAAGGGCGGCTTGCCGTTGATGCGCCATTTCTTACCGCCTCTTTCGACTACAAATGCTGTGCCTGCTACGTGGGTGATCTCTGCCCGGATTGGATGCTTGTAGCGCTCATAGGTGTAGGTGACATAGCGCCGCCTTTTCTTTTTGCCGGGGAGTTTCTTGCTGATCATGTGCCGGACTTTCCGCATCGGTTTGAACCGGTGAAAATCGCCTACGACCTTCCTGACCTTGATTTTTCTTATCCCCCGTTTTTGATCAAGCAGCTTGGCTACGGTCTCAAATGATCGGGCTTTCATTCCCCGGCTGCTCTGTGGCCGATCCACATAGAACCGTAGATATAGGACATCCCGCTCATCTGGAGTCAGCAGCTTTTCCTTTACCAGTGCAGTGATGACCCTGTGGGTGGTTTCGCGGAGCTCCCGCTCTTCACGGGTCCACTTGGTCCAGAAACGAACGTCTTCCTCTTCGATGTGCGGAGTTGTATCCAGATCACCGCTAAACTGTGCTCCCTTGTAACCTTCCAGCGCCTCGATCCGGGTAAGGGTCTCTTCGCGGTCTAGTTCAACACGGTCGTTATCGCGGGTCCGCTTATGCAGGATGATCATATCAGCTAGGTCTTCGCGGCTGGGCTTCTCACCATTATTCAGCTTTGTAAACTTTTCTGTGGCATTGGAAATGATTGCCAGTTGCTTGATCATATCCCTTGGTAGTTGGATGCCGGTGCCCCGGAGTTTTTTCGCCAAGAGGCGCATCCGCTGTTTGGCACGGGTCTTCATCTGCATCAGCTTCAAGTCACCGGTTTTCTTCGACCTGATAGCTTCCATGCCGCCTATCAGCATTCCCTGCTTGCCCTCAGAAATAAGGTCGGCCACATCCCCGACTGGTTGACCATCAACGAAGCGTACATCCAGCCCGTGAACTCTGGCGATCTCTTTGCCCATGTAAACCAGATAGGCGATATTCTTTTGGATCGTCTGCCCCAGTTCCTGCATCTGTGGCATAGTTGCCCGAAGTCGCATAGAAGATGTTTTGACAGCCTTTTTAGGCTTCCCGGTACGAATGTGTGCCTTGACCTGTTTCCCAGCCCTGATGTGCGCCTTGACCCGCTCAGGCGTGGATTTAAGCAGTGTGGGAAACTTGATGCGTTGCATTTTTTGTCTTTCTGACTTTCCGGGGCATTTCTACAGTTGGCATCTCCAATTCAGTTTTACATTGGGAACAGGATGCAACCATTGCGCCATTATCTTGATCAATGATTACAGATTTAACGCGATAAAACATTCGTCGGGGTTCCTTTGTATCTCGCTTGGCAATTTTTAATCCGCACTCTGGGCACTTGCCATGTGGTGTCAATTTACGAGCCATCGGCCCCTTCATTCTGGAGAAGTGCGGTATTCAGCTCCGCAGCATGGTAAAACATCTTGCGCCCGCTGACGGCACCGGCATACTCTCGCTGGAGTTTTTTATTCTCCGGGTCCTTTTCCAATTTCTTAGCCAATTCAACCGCCGCCCGTGCCGTCTGGTCATGCTTGCTGATGGCCTCCCCCCGAAGTGTCTTCAAGTCCTGAATAGCTTCCCCTCGCATTGTTTCGCAGGTCTCCATCCGCTTCAGTAGTTTCCCGGTCATGGTCTTCTGTAGTTTCTCAGACATAGATTCTCCTACTCATCAAGATTCGCGGAACCATCGATTTACCCATTCCTGGCATACTGGATGCAGCCGCTACCTTTTGCCGCAGTACATCCATATCATCCAGCTTCGATCCCTCATGCAGCATATTCATTACCGCTTTCTTTTCACTCAGGCGCTCTTCAGTTGCCATGTCATGAGGGGTATCAGTTAGGATCATGTGACCATGGACATCCTTGTTCGCTCCCTTGCGGTAGCCCCGGCTGAAAAACTGATCCAGTGTTGCCCAGCTATGGGCACCGGACCCCATTGCTATGGCAGTCGTGGCTCCGTATGGCCGATCCGCTTCCCCGGTATGCTGGAGATTCAATCCCTCAGTACCGGCATCGGTATGGATGGCGAACAGGACCTTCGGGTCCTTCAGGTATGCTTCCTTTGCCTTGGCAATACCTGCCTGAGTCATGGCCCGGCCATTCTTATCCTGCCCGGCGAACCTGACGATTTTCTTGCCCGGATAGTTTGCCCGGATAAATTTCTCGATCTGCCCCACCGTGCTGTAATTCTTGGCATACATCAGCACTTTTTCCGTCGATCCTTTATTGGCAATATGGTCATCGATGATCGCTTTCATCTTCGCATATTTAGGATTTGTCTTGTGATCCGAGTCATTTAGAATCCTGCTGATATGCTGGTCCCGGCTCATGGGATTGATCCGTCCCTTCAGGAATTTCTTCTGGATTTTCTGATAGTCAGCTTTCTGCTTTGGCGACAGTTCTGCCGTGTGGGTGTTCATGTGGAAGTTGGAACCTGAGACCCTTTTCTTAACGGTGAACATCCGGTCATCCAATTCTGCGTTGAGGATGTCCTGTAATTTCTCTTTCAGCCCAGCTCCCTTATGGAGATTTTTATACTTCTCCATGAATGCTTTTTTGTTGCTGTACTTTTTGGAGTCCATAATATTTAGATGGAAATATAGCTCGCTCAGGTCGTTTGGAGCTGGGGTTCCTGTCCCCGCCACATAGTAGGGTACTGCTGATGCGATTTTTGCCAGTCCCTTACTCATCTGGCTACCGGCCTCAGCTCCCTTGGTGCCCTGCGTATCCCGCTGGGTGATCTTATGGGCTTCATCAGCTACCACCATATCGAATCCAGCATCCTTGACCAGATCGTGATCGAAATAGAATTTCTCTTTGTTGACCAGTACGATGGTATTGGGATCAGCTTTGTAACCCTCGGCTCGTTTGGCCTTGTCGGCATGGTCCACGATCACCACTTTGTAATCAGAAAACTTTGCCACTTCCTCAGCAAAGTTACCCATCAATTTTTTGGGCATGGCTATAACGGTCTTCACCGGTTTGCCGGTCTGCTCTTCGAGATGCGCCTTTTGCAAAAGATATGCCAGCGACTTGCCCGTACCGGCCTCAAAATTCAGGTAGACTTTTTTCTGGAGACCGATTAGTCGAGCTGCCGCCTGTTGCTCGGGTGTCGGAATAACCTTGGTCATCTTGCCGTCTGAGTCTGTGACGTATGGCTTGATATTGGTCGGTAGCCAATCCTGCTGATTCTCTCGCATCGCCTTGATACTCTGGGGACTCGGTTCCCCTGTCATCTGCTTAAACTGAGCCACTACTTTTTCGTTAATCAGTTTTTCATATGCCTTCGCTTTGATCTTCATCGAATAGTCACCATGGCCGTAACGCTCGATGCTGACATCACCCTTACTCAATCCCAGTCTGTCAACCTTGGCATTTAATGCCTGTCGATTCGAGCTCTTGATTACCAAATCCTTTTTATGGCTCTGGAACTGGTACAGGAGCTCGGCAGCCATGTGCAGGCCACCTTCAGCTTGACCATACGCCAGATATGCCCGATTTACATAGGCCAGCTTGGCGGCTGATCCCTGCTGCCGGGTAGCGAACAGCATATCCTTACCCTTACTGAACTTGGTGACGTGCTGTGCCCGTTCCAGATATTTATCCCCCTTATGGACAGCATCTAAGGCGATCTCATTGCCTTTATCTTCGATATATTTTTGATAGCGTCCGACTGAGCGGGAATACTCTTCCTCTCCCAGGGTGTTCCGCAGGTAGTAGTCTGCCAGTATGGCGGCATTGGCCGCTCCGAGTTCATTCATAAAGTTTTCATTGATGATGCTGGTGCCTGCCATTTCGCCGGTGATTCCGTTGATGGCTTCGAGCGATCCCTGAGCGATCATTTTGTCCATGTCTTTACGTTCGGCACCTTTGCTCTCGATCTCTTTACCGTCCTGATCGATTCCGCCACGGGTCTTGATAATCAGGTCATAGTGAGCTGCTATCTCTTCGCGGAGCGCCCTCTCATCTTCGACCATCCGCTTCAGGTCGGCGCTGGTAATATCAGAGACCCCTACAACGTCTGAGCCAGCATGAGTTACCATACCGGTACGGAGCTGCTTATTGATGACCTTCAATTCCCGCTCATGTCCCTTAATGGCATAGTGGGCTTTCAAAAACTCTTCAGCATTCTCCCGGATCACCTGAGCAATCCGTTTTTTCTCCTCGTCGTGCTGATCATCGATGCCAATCTCATCCCCCAGCATGGCCTTTTTGGCGTCCTCGATAATGCTATTCAATGCCCGGCGGCGTTCGTTGGCAATCTTGTTGATTTCCTTCAATCGCTCCCCCCGCTGCTCAGGCTTGGACATCTTCTCGATCTTTTTCTCGATGGCCGCCCGTTCCTTGGCAGTGACTTCAGTTTCGACACCGGCTTTCTCCCGGACCATCTCATGCAATTTTCCCTTGGCCTTGGTGCGCTGCTCACTCACTTCCCCGCGACGGGACTCAAGTTTTTTAACATCCTCACCTTCCATTTCTTCGCGGCGCTTGGCTCGGGCCTCTTCCTTCGCAGTTTTAGCTTTCTCGCGCTCCAATTTGGCTTCTTCGGTGTCGGCCTCTTTTTTCTTCGGCTGAAGGATTTTGTGAGTTAGGCCGGATTGCTCGGGTGCCCAGACTATTGAGGCGGTTCCGTTGGCATGGGGCATTATCAGGATATGGCGGCCATGGAGCGGGCTGCTGGCGTCAGTAATTGTGACCCAGCGAGCTCCCGGATGCTGGCGCATAATGTTTGAGCTCCAGCTCTTTTTCAGTTCCGGTGGTGCCCCATGCTTGCCGGTTTTAACCCGATACCTCTTTTTAGATTTGGGATGCGTGAGATAGAATTCACCCGCCTTGCAGGCATGATCTTTGTGCATCGAATAGTAGCAACCCTTCCGCATGATCGAAGTCCCCGGCACTATCCACAAAGGGTTTACGCGTTGCTTAGCATTTACTATGGTTTTACCCTCTGGAAGTACCGGGGAGATCGAAATCGATTTTCCAAAATTCTTTAGTTTCTCCTGATAGATGCTGACCGTTTTATTCCAGAATGCCCGGTACTCATCCTTTGCCCATTTGGGGGCCGTGGCCTTGTCATAGAATGCCCATTGCTCCAATAGTCCTTCGCTACCGTTCAGGTTGGATTTCAGCCAGATAAAAGATGCCCCCGATAGGCGGGCGCTCTGTTTAGCTAGCGCCAATTTCCTTTGCAGGTCCTGTTTGGTTTTACAGTCATTTGCTCGGCTGCGGTGATTGCGGATACCGGCATTCATTGCTTTCTGGCGAACCTTTTCACCCGCCCGGTTATAGGCCGATACCCGAATCATTAGACCTGTTCTCAATTTCCGCGCATGTCCTTTAACTTGGCTCATATTGTGGCCCAAGTTTTGGTTCTGGTCTTCATTGGAATTTTCATACTCTTATACAGGTCGGGGTCCTTGGGATTGAATGTCCCCCGGTTCTCTACGGCTTTAACCTGGGTTGGCTCCAGTGTAATCCATACCCGATGCTTGATCTCTGCATTCGTGGCATCACCGCCGATGTGAGTAATGCCGTCATGCTTCCCAAATTTCAGCATCCGCTGGACAATTAAATCATTATTCAAATTCTCATCCAGCCCGCCGAACATGGCGATGCGCTGAGCGGTCATCGGCCGGACCCGAGTATAGAATTCCAGATAGGTTTTGGCTTTCCATACCGAGCGCAGAACCTCAGCATATTTTCCCTCATTAAGCTGCATCCCGGCCATCTGTGCCTGACCTCGATGGGCTTTCCTCGTCAACTTGATCATTTTCTTGATGTTGGGGTCAGCTTTGAATTCCGCCATAAGTGCTTTCGGCATTCGCTGATCCATGTCCAAAGGATTGCGGATATTCAGATACAGGCTGTAGGTCATCGGTTCCAGCTTGGGAATGTTCTGAGATACCAGTTTGTGAAATTCGTTGTCGTGGGGCAGATGGGCCTTATGCCGATACTTCGATTGATCGATAAGCTGGTTTAATTCCACATCAGTCATATTCGGCACAGCCTTCAATCCAGCCACCCGTTTCTTCAGAGCCGCCCGGCGGGCAGTCATTCCGCCTCTGGTTGCTAATGAGTAACCCCTTCCATATCTTTCACTGACCTCACGAGGTCTCGCTCCCCCCTCGACTTCCTTGATCATTTTCAGCATTTCGGTAAGTTTTTCCTCAGCGACTGGCAATCTCTTCGCGGCATAGGCGTTGATCTTTTTCCGGTTCTCCGGGTCCTGTACCATATAGATCGTATCGTACATGGTCCCGAGTATGGCATAGGTGGTGCCCTTTTCGTTGTAGGACCCCGCAATCTCTTTATTTTCAGTGAAGTAGAATCCTCTACCGAATAGGCCGGGCAATAGGGTATTTTTATCGAATGCCCGGAAGCCGCCGTAATGGGTGCCGTGGTACATCACCCTTGGCTGGCCGCCTTCTAGATTTACCTCACTGGCATGGTTTTTCTGGGGGCGCTTTTTAGGATCGACGACTTTACTGGCCGCCCCTGATTTTGATTCCCAGTCCCCGAACCATCCTTTGAACTCGGGAGAATGGACATCTAGTTCCCGGTAATTCTTGGCGGCCTGATCAATTTTGCCTCTGGAAACTCCGATAGTCTGCTGGGAGAGAATTCCCTCAACCTTTTGGGTATATTTTTTGATGTCCTTGCCAGTCCGAGTACGGAACAGTTCTCCCATCCGCTTGATCCGTTTTTTCATTCCGGGTGTGTGGACCGGGCGGCCCACGACCGCCAGATAGTCGTTGATGTACTTCTCCTGCCAGGCCTTCGTTTGATATTTCGGATTGCGGGGTAGCAGTGCCTGCTTCGCCTGCCTCTCACGTCCAGCAGCCTTTTGCCGCCAATCCTTTGCAGGATCACCGGTGTTGGAGACCTTCAGCCAGTGCGATCCATCCCGGTGGGTTGAGATATGCCCGACTTCGTATTTCTTGCCTTTCCTCAGCGTGGACACCAGTGACTTCCGAGTCTTCCGGCGACGGCGTTTCCCTTTGATGCCCTTGGCGTTCAGGTAGCCATTTATGGTGCCGCCCCCCTCAAAATATTTTGTGGCGAATTGTAATTCCCTGTCCAGCTTCTTCATCTCCTCGTTGATCATTGCAACCTTGCGAGCGGTGACTGCCAGTTGGCCTTTTTCCTTTGCCAGTGCGGGGATAATTTTCGATCCTCCCCCTTCACTGACTCGTTCCAGCAGACCCCCGAATTCTCCCAGTAGCTTCCCAAGGTCCCGCTCCAGCGAGTTTCGGCGTTGCTTAGTGACCCGCTGACCGATAGCGCTTTCCTCTGGAGTAAATAGGCCGGTCTGGGTCTGGGCACTCTGATAATGTCCTACCATGCCCCGTAAAGCTTCGCGTGAAACTTTTCCCATATTTAGCCGCTTGATCACATTCGATTGGTACCCTGGCCGGAGCTTCGCAGTGGCAATGATTTCCGCCCGGCTGATGGGTAGTGAGCCGTGCTTGATCATCTCTTGAATCTGGGGGATCAATGCCAGAAATGACATTCGGCGCTCTACCGTGACTGGCGATGTTCCCACCTGCTTGGCTATGTCATCGATGGAAATCCCAGTGTTAGCCATTTTCTGATAGGCGTTTGCCTCTTCCATGGGATTCATCGGTTCCCGGCCAACATTCTCAGCTACCTGAATAGCGGCAATTTCCTGTTCGTTGGTAGTGTGGTAAATCTTTGCTCTGGTAACTTCGATACCGGCGATCTGCATTGCTCTCCAGCGCCGCTCACCGGCAATCAACATATACTCGCCTTTGGTGTCCGGGTGTGGCCTGATTGCAATATCCTGCACCAGTCCCATGGATTTAATACTGGCCGCCAGTTCCTTCAGTTTGCCTTCATCGAAATGCTCTCGCGGCTGGGTAGGATCGCGGTGGATCGCGTTGAGCGGTATCTCTGCATTTGTGGTGGGAGACTTGACTTCAACCATGCCGCCGAACAGGTCCACAATTTTGTCTTCCGGGTATTCGTACTGGTAATGGCCGGGAGCTCCCTTCCGGCGTAGGTACTTATGACCGGGCTTTATCATCCCGGCTGTACTCTTCAGTAGTCGCTGTCTGATTAGGATTTGAAAGCTTTCCATAATTCTTTCAATGCGTACCCGAGTCCCACCAGTGTCAGTACGGTTGTCGTGCCGTCCTTGGCTATTACTTTGATGGTTTGTAACAGGGTATGCCCCTCGTCCAATATCTCATAAACTGCATCCGGGAAAGCCACCCTGACAGCTATTATCGTCAGTACCAACAGGGTGTAGAATACTACATGCTTCCGGTGTTTCTTGATGGCCGCCAGTTCTGCGGCTTTCCGTTTTTTGGCCCGCTCGCGTTTTGCTCTAGGTGATAATTTCATAGTGCTGCCACCCTGATAGTTTCTGCATATTTTTCCCGTGCTTTATCTTTAAGATTTTTCGGATAGGTGGTGATATGGATCACATTGTCAGAGTCGGTATCCTTTACCCGTATGCCATAGCCTCGCTCTCCTACCCAGAATTCATAAGCCACCCCCTCATAACTCTTTATTTGAGTCATCCGAGAAAGTCCAATCTTGGCAAATTGAATGTACGGAGCGGCCCTCGGACTTTCATCCCGACGAGCATACAACGTCGTCCAGCGACTTTGAAATTCCTGCTTATCAGCCTGCATGGATTTGGGATTCTGCTTCTTACCGAACTTTTTAGAATCGGCTGTCATCCGCTGGGCTTCCTTCATGGCTTCCGGTTGAGAGCGCAGCCAGGCATTGTATTTCTGCTCAGCAGCAACGGATTTTTTGTGCATCTTTTGGCGAATGTCGGTGTGCTCGCGGACAGTCGCAACCTTGCCTGATTTAGTTCGCCTGAGATGGGTTTTAATCTTTGCCTTGATCATGCGTGGCCGGTGCTCAGTAGCCAGCACTTTCTTTTTGAACTGGTCAAAGGGCATTGTGGTACAGGACATGAACATATCTTTTCGGTCATAATTTTTCAGATAGTCCCTGATGGCCTGCTTTCTCGAACTCCAGCCTAACATACATTTATCTTCGTCGTACTTCCCTGTTTGCACATCCTTTTGATGGATTACATAAACTGTTTTGGAATTCGGCTCCGGGCCGATGAAGCAATCCACGTGGTCCTTGTCAACGCCGGTGGTCCCCCGGATATAGCCATAATCAAAATGGAGCAGGCTTCGCCATTCGTTACCGTCTGGGTCCTTGCCAGTCCGATACGTCCCGGAGGGGTTTTCAACGGAGATTCTCAGACCGTTGAAGGTCAGGCGTTTGCGAATTGGATGCCCGCTCCATGTTTTCGATTTCAGTAAAGGTTTGGGGATAGGAACCTTCCGGGGTCTAACAGTCTCCCGTACCCCGTCCAATATCCTATCCCCAGTGCCCTTGGAAACAGCACTCAAAGCTTTCTCCAGTTGTCCCGCTACTATCAGATTATGGACATCCGGCACCCCTTTGCGGGGAATGCCGTAGGAGACATCCCCCCCTGCACTCATGCAGAACCTCTTTTCGCTTTGGGGTGAATTATTCACTACATCCCATATTCATGGAGATCATACTCAGATAGCTTGTATTTCTTTTTCGGCTCCAGGTTCCGGGCAATGCGATCCAATTTTTCGATCTTCGTACGAAGGCCGCGAACTGGAAATGGCTCTCGCGGTGGACTCTCATCGTCTTCCGCTGCTGGCTTAACCGTATCCATGTTGTTAGTATATTTCGGCTCCAGCCCGGCCTGCCATTCAGCAACTGCCCGCAGGAGGTCCCCTTGACACTGGCCGATCTTAACCATGATTCCCATCCTGATGTCAGCACCCGTCTTCGTGAATTCGAGAGACTTGGAAAGGCTCCCAATCTCAACCGCTTTTTGCAGGTCTGGATATTGATCCATATTGATTTCATTCATGGCTTCCCCTTCTATTGATTTTTTGACTGATCTTTGCGCTGCCCGAAATTGCGGGATACCGAGATAGCCTTCTGTTTGTGTAGAAGATAGGCCAAATTCCTTGCCCTTCTTATGGAGATTCGCAAGGGTGTCCGCAGCGCCTTTTTTGTTACCGGCCTTGAACTGCTGGAAGTATTCATTGGCCCATTTTCGCATTCCTATCCTATCTTCAAGCGGTATCCTATTTTCCTGTCCCCGATGCTGGACCTGATGCTCCCGGACAATTGCAACTTTCCCTGATTTCGTTCGCCTCTGGTGCTGCTTGACTGTCCCGACCGCCTTTTCCAGTAGGGGATATTTTTCGAGACCTTTCATGTCAGACTCCATTGATTTTTTATAGTCGCCCGCATCTGTCATATTCATTTCCCATTCGCCTTCATGGTAAGCTGACCTTCCCCAATGATGCTCATATTTTGCTGAGCCTTTTTTATGCCTTTTCAACTGTTCGTCGTGATGTGCCATTCGGGCTTTATGGTGTCCAGCCATATCTCTGAAGTAAGCTGTTCCGCCATAAGGATGAGCTGATTTATAACCGCTCTGGCCGGGTTTTATGGTCTTATGATGCTCGCGGACCTGAGCCACCTTACCGCTTTTATAATGCCGGATATGTGCCACGACCTTGGCTTTGAGCATCATTCCCTTCCCCATAGTCCCCAGACTGGTAGCCAGTCCGGTGTGCAGCTCAATGACATCCTTGAGCATATCGTTGTAGACACCCTTCACATCGCTGACTTTTCTATAGGTCGGTCCCTTGGTGATCCGCCCAAATTCAACGTCATAGGTATCCATTGCGTTTAAGGTGATCCTGATCATGTGGATGCTGCTGGAGTTTCGGGCAATCCTGAATTGGAGGTAAGCATCACCGTTCTCATGGGTGCCTGCTCCGTAGCCTTTGGCTCCAATCATATAAAGGGCCTGTCTACCAATCTGCTTCTGTATGGTGTGAGCCACAGCCAACGAATATTTATTATCGGCGGCCTTCCGCTTCTGGCGGCTGTCTTCATGCTCGCGGACATTGACCGTCCTTCCAGCAACTTGGCGCTGATGCGCCTTGATGTGAGCTTTGAGCATAATCGGTTCCATGGCTTTGTTTCCCTTCATCTGTTGATAGATGCCCATCGTGTAAGCATAAAATTCGTCGGAGCCTTCGGATTTCTTTTTGCGGGCAATGGCCTTCGCCTTACTCCACAAATGCTCATCACGGCCTGTCTTGACTACATTGCTTGGCATCTAATTACTTGTGTTGCCCCCATGCTTGCTGTAATGATATTGGAGGGTCGCATCGATCTCAGCCCGGAGCTTATTGAGTGATTCAATATCCAGAGCTGCAAGATCGCAGTCTCTGGCAACCATCAGGACACCCGGATCAAATCCGGTTTTACCGTGAATTATTTTCCTAATCTGATCCAGTATTTGCGTTCCCTCGCTACGTGACATATTTATCGGGACCCTTACCAGTAGAACGGAGTCTTCCGCGATCTCCAATTTTTCGATGTGCTCATCGGTGATCATTGGTTGTGATTCTAGTATGTTGGCAAAATGTTCTTCGATACTCATTCTGCACCACCTTTAGCCGATACTTCCAGAGCCGGTTTTCCCTCTGGCGCTTTCCGAAATGGTTCGGATAGGACCCCCCAGATGGTAGTCACTCCACCCCAGAGCCGGATGTACCAGAACCTTTTTATCCTGACTGGCGATCTCAACATCTCAGGCACCCACATTTCCGGGTAATCCCCTGTGATCACTACCGATACATGCTTTTTATGATTTTTCCCCATCAGCCTGCTGCCCCCTTCTTCTGTAGGCGCTTGAACTGTCTAGTGCGCTTATCAGTTCGTTTATTCCGGGCTGCCTCGGCAACCTCAGCCTTTATGCGCTGCTCCTCCTCTTGGATTAACCGGCGCTGTACTCGCGTTGCATTATCACGAAGGATGGCTTCGACCTGATTGATCTTGACCATCTCAGCCTCGATTTTCCGTTGGGCGAGCCAGCGTGTGAGAATCCAGCTATTGTTGATGATATTCTCGTAGGCTCGTATTCTCAGAATATGAGAGGACACAGCCGAAGTCAGGGTATTGACCGCTTGCGTGAGTCTATCGCACCGGTCATGCAGTTCCTTGAATTCAGTTATTTGCTGTGCATCATTCATTTAGAGCACTCCCTATATGTGCTTGTTTTTGATAAAATAAATCCCCTTGCTGCTGGATATATGTTATCCGTTTACAGGCTATTTCAAAGCTTCCTTTTTCTTCGTCGTTGTCAATTCCTACAAATTTAAAGCCTTCGAGAAGCGCACCCTTACCAGTGCTGCCGCTTCCCATGAAGGAATCCAATACTGTTCCGTCCGGCGGTGTAACTAATCGGCACAGGTATCTCATTAAGGATATTGGCTTAACAGTAGGATGATCATTCCCCTCACCCCTTTCTTCCCTTGATGATTTAGCACAATAAAAGAACCGGGCGGCAGAACCGGAATCATTTCGTTTGAGAGTTTTGGCTCTCGAGGAATATATCCCATAAGTATTTTTGCCCGGCTTGCTAGGCTCGGTGCCTTTTATTTCTCCCTGCTGCCCTTTGCTATCAGGGAATAACTCCGTTACTTCATCACTACCATCGTGGATTAGATTAGCGGGAAAACGACCTTGAATATGAGCGGGACCCCCTCTTTCTTTTGGCTTGCCCGTTCTAAACATTGTGGCATTTGGCCTATCGTACCCTTCTGCACATTTTCCACGATCAATGTCTACCAAGGCTCCACTTTGTTGAATTATATCAGGGGTAGTTATCCGACACCCATCAATATTTATGCCCCCTGTACCATGTTCAAGCACATTATTAGCGACTGTCCCCTTGAAGGGTTTGCGGGCTACAATAATTGGCTCCCATGCGGGTTTTAATGCGGTCCCCCACCCATCCCACTGCTGGGCTTCGGGGGTAGCGGGAGCGGTGATTGTTGCCCCATTATCTGATCTATCACTGGCTTTCCCGGTGCCGCCTACATTACCTATTGCGCCACCGTCATATTTTCGATTAGGTCTCAAACGAGTTTCATCGTATGCAACTACCTCTCGTTCCACCCCCGCCGCTTTATCAATCGCCTTACTGATATTATGTGACTTCGGAAATCCCGTGCCGTACACCCACATGATGCAATCGCGTATCTCAAAACCCGCATCCTCAATGGCACAGGTTAATCGATGGTATGTACGGGTGCCGCCGAAGGCCAGCAGGAACGCTCCGGGCTTCATTGCATCCAGCACGGCTTCCCAGTACAGAACACTCGGTACACCATGATCCCAGCCACGCCCCATAAAGTTCAGCCCGTATGGTGGGTCAGTCACGACGGAATCTACTTTATCGAGTAGTGGCAGCACATTGAGACAGTCACCATTGAAAAGTGTAGCATTACCTATTATCTCCGGTTTGATCATATTTTCCCTAATCTTATGTGTGGATTAGCCTTCAGAAATTCAGCATGTTCCTTGTTCGATTCCTCATCGACCGCGAATTCCACCCGGTCATTCTTCAGGTAGTACAGATCGGGTATCCACTCCGACCACCTACAGCGGCAATGTGGATGCAGGGGGAGTACCGGCATTGCCTGTTCATGGTGCTCCCGCGCCCGCATCTCATGGTTCTCGATCTTCCTGCCAGCGA
>SDBV01007061.1_pt1 | contig 15420 bp, 12 predicted proteins | sample 2277081 | NCBI WGS metagenome assembly SDBV01 (sample SAMN10402039, study PRJNA504765) | marine sediment metagenome | isolation source: marine sediment core GS10_PC15, 223 cmbsf | place: Arctic Ocean: Southern Knipovich Ridge | collected 2010
GCAAGAATGTTTTCAACAGTTCTTCTTCCAATATCAAGGCCTTTTGCAACTCGTCCTATTGAATCTTTAGTAAACACTGTTGGTCCTATTTCCCTTTCCTTATCAAAAGATTTTTTAAGATTTACAATGGACAATTTTTGACCACTTGAAAGAGCTTTTCCTTGTTGACTCATATGGTAAATATGACATAATTCTACCGCAAAGTCAAATGGTATATACTATAAAATCGTCGGGCCGAAACCAGTGACGGCATTCCTAACGTGCCAATCAGGAAAGGAATCAAAGAACCGGGCGTTATAAAAGAAAAATATCGAGAACATGACCAGGACCCGCAGCCAGTCAATGTGGTAAAGTCTGGCAGGTCTGGTCATTATGTTAGAATCAGCGACTTGTGATGGACCAGTGTTTATAATTCTCACCTATCCAAAATTGTTTAGGTTTAATCAAAGAACCAAGCTGGTGTAGACCAAATTAAAGGTTTCGTTATACTCTCCAGCCATTCTTCTACCAAAGGCTGTATTTCAGGACCAATTACTATACCTATATGTGTTACATCCTGCAAACGAGGTTGTTTTCCACACGGGTATACCCCGTAAAAACAGGGAAAGGTAATCAGTTAGCCAATCCTGTCTGGGCTGAACCATCATTACGAAAAGCTTTCCGCTTAAGTTTTTTAGAAAAGCAATTTTGTTTTTTTCCCCGTTTTATTATATGTGGCCACTTCTACATCAGTCGGGTAAGCGGGGGGCGTTGCCACCCCACAGGACTGTCACCAGTCCACACGCTCCCCTAAGAACCGGCCATGTAAGTTTCCAAACAGACGGCTCAAGCCTTGTGAAGGCACCGTGAAGCACCCGGTAGTAAACCTCCTATCGTGTCTTCCTCGATTCGAGGTCATTTACTACCTTCACGATACGAGTCTGTAATCGGTTTACAATCTCGATTGCTTTGTATCAATTGATGACATTCCAGCAATCGTTATCGCTCATAGGGCCGTCAATGGTTAATATTGCCATCGTCTATCCACACCTCTATGATTGAACCTTTCTAAACATTTCTCGTGATACAAGACCAGTCAGAAGTCAGCACTCTTTAGAGTCGGGGTATTAACCCCTATACAACCCGTTACAGGCTGCCATTCGCTTCCTCTGACCTCCCATACCTGCATCCCCATCGGCTCACCTTACGGCTCGCTTTCCCAAAGGGAGAGATACAGAGCTTACCACGTTTCGCTTGATTACCACCTGAAGGGTTAGGTCTCGCCTTTTTGCCGGAGGAGCAACATCTGCGATAGAGAATGTTAGAACCTCTATACTTGTCCTCTTACCTTTTGGTTCAAGCCTAAACAGTCTACCCTGCGGGCACCATAGGTCTTGGGCTTGTTTGGCGTGACGACATTTACTAGCGATTCACATATGTTGACCATACCTTCCATCCTAGCTCCCAACCGTATTGAGACTAACAGTCGTCTTCCTCCTCTTACGAATCGGATGACCAGCATAGTTGCTGAGGCTACATTGTACCTGGCGCACTTTATTCAGCCAGGTAGGATACGAGTGGCAGAACACCCGGTTTTATCCTGATCACTCAGGTAAAACATATAATCAAGCGACTTCGTGTCGCACCCTACAATCTCCACTACTCAAAATGAACACATCCCACGAGGAAGAAAAGTTCTACACACTATTTTCGAAAATCACTTCCAGGATTTTGTCGGTCATTACGAAGAGAAGTACGAGAAAAACTATGGCAAATATCGCCTTGACCGCATAATTTCAGTAGTCAATAACTTTCTTGCTTGCGGTGGTTATATAAAGGCCGAAGGTCACAGATGCCCGCTAGGGTACCGTATGTGCCCGCAGGGCGGCCCGCCAGGTCGTAGATGCCCGCCAGGGTAGGGGTAGTGCAAGGCTTCTGGAAAAGATCTATGAAGTTCGTCCTTTTGTCTGTCCAAAATGCCAATCCGAGATGAGCATTATTGCGGTTATCATGGATCGAGATCTGTAAAATTTTGAAGCATCTTGTGAAAATCGGGAGATCCCCGCCAGGGATAAATACTGTAAGTTTAAACTAACCTTTCTTTTCCTCGCGGTACTGTATCAAGGTTGTGGTATGATCTTTTAGCTTCCTAAAAGAGCATGTTTTGTCAGTTTGGGTGAAAATATCCCTTGTGAATAAGATACTTTATAGTTTTTTCCTCTTGCAGGATGATTGATCATATCTTTTCCCACGATTTCCCGACCATCATCTGATATAAGTTTTACTTGGCAACTACTTAAGAGCTCGACGATCTCGATACCCAGGTAAACAGTTTCATAGGCGACAACCATGTCGGCCGGGTCGTGTCGGTCAGCGACACCGGCACGAGCGGTGAAGCGGGCGCCGCCATCGGCATCATCAGGGTGCCGGCCTATGAGGGTGATTGAGGGTCAGGGCGGTTTCAGCCTCCCGCGGACATCTGCCTCAGGATCCGTTCGGTTTCGGCCAGGGGCTCGGATTCTTTGTTGAGAACCCGGTAGACCCCCTCGCAAATCGGAAGCTTTAGCTGGTACTGTTCTGCCAGTCGATGGGCGAACCCGGCGGCAATGACACCTTCGGCGAAGTACCCGATCGAAGCCATATTCGCGACCAATTTTCCCAACGTGTCGAAGCGATCGAGCAGGTGGTCGAGGACGATCTCGCGCCCGAAACGACGATTGCGGCCGTACCGGCTGCGGCAGGTCACGTCCAGATCGCTCACCCCGGCAATCGAGGTAAAGGTCTCCGGATGGGTGCCGCCTATGGCCACGCTCAATCTCTGGATTCCGTTGAGCCCGGCGACGAGTAAAAGTGACTCGGCATTGTCGCCGAACAAAGGCGAGAACTCGCCCAGGGTGTCGAGCATGCCGAAGGCGACAGCGATGACGTTCTTTACGGCGGCGCTGATCTGGACCACCTTGAAGTCGAGAGAGGAAAAGACCAGCAGCCGGTCTGAGGACAGCAGCTCCTGAAAACGAATCGCGTTGGCCCCGTTCAGGGAAGCGCTGATGAGCCCGGTAATCTTGCCCCTAGCCCACCTCCTCGGCGTGGCTGGGCCCGGAGATGTACACCAGATTGCCCTTGTACCGCCCGGGAAGGGTATCTTCGAGCGAATCCACCATGAGTCGGATCCCTCTGCCGGTTTCCACGAATCCCGTGGACAAAACCCCGATCGGAAGCAGGTGGTCTATAATGCTGGAGAACTGAGCAATTTGCCTGACTGTATCGAGTACAAAAGTGGAAGGTACGGCGATCAGGAGATAGTCCTTACCACCGGCCGCTTCCGCCAGGTCTGTAACGGCTTTCAGAAGCTCGGGCAGTTCCACACCCATAAGATATCTGGAATTGCGGTGCTCCCTGTTTATTGAAAAGGCGACCTCTTTCTCATAGGCCCAGATCTCGACTCGGTGTCCTTTATCCGCCAACACCTTGCCGACGGCGGTTCCCCAGGCTCCGGCCCCAAGAATACCGACCTTGAAGTTTTTTCTTTTACACACTCTGTTTTCCATATCGCTGCCTCCGAGTTTGGGTGTGCGCCAAGGCATCATATTTTTTTACCAGGACATCTTACCAGGGCATCAATTCCCGGATAGAAAGCCGTTGCTTCCTTCGAGATTTAGGGTCTCCACATACCGCCCGATGCTCTTTTCCACAGCCAGGCGGACCAGCTCCTCCGCTTTGAAATTCAGCAGATCCAGCCCGTCCAGGTTCTGCATCAATGTTCGGCGTTTTTCAACCACCCTTTCGTCACTGAACAGGTAGTGTCCACTCACTTCGGTGATATGCCGCAGCAGGGAGGCGCTGGACCGGACCACGTCGGCCCTGAGCCCGCTCTGGTTGGGAAACAGCCACTTTTTCCAGCGCCCGCCGGCCAGGACCCGTCCGGACAGGACCTCGTAAAAACAGGAGGAGTCCGCCAGGTCTCCCGTATCGAACAGCTGCTGCTCGATATCTGCCAGGTCCAGGCAGGCCTTGGTCTCGGCGACCCCGAACTCGGGAGCCACATTGCAGGCCGTGATACCCCAGCTGCGGTGCTGTTTCAGGATAAAATCGGGCAGGTAATCGGCGTTGTGTTCTTTAAAGCCCAGGCCGTACTTTGCGGCGATTTTTGTCAACCGTGCCGTGGAGGCAGGATTGACGCCGCCGACATTGCTGTCCATCTTTACCAGGCTGCCGGTCTGGCCCACGATGAAACTGGGCAACGGCAGGCCCTGCCGACTCAAGGTTTCCAGCAGCTCCACAATGAACGACTCGAAACGTTCGGGGGAGATCGGCTCTCCCCTGTTCTCCTCGGTGCCGACCTCGTAACTCAAACTGCGGCCGGCTGCCTGGGTTTCGCAGTATTCGACAATCCGTACGGTGTCGGCGATCACCTGTTCCGGGGTAGGCGCCGAAGCCCCGGTCCGATGCAGGGTGGGATCGACATGCAGCAGGTTGAATCCAGCCTCGATATCCGCCCGGTAAGAGATCAATGCTTGCTCCCAGGCCTGGTCCCGATCCAGGTCCTTCTCGTCGCTTCGCTGCCAGGGTCCCCCATGGTCCCGGCACAGGTAGAGCGGTCCATTGAAACCGGTTTTAGCGGCCAGCCCGTGCACCAGATCGGCAAAATCGGCCGTGTCCGCCACGTAACCTCCGCCTAATTCCCTCGTCTCCACCTGGTTGCGGCTGGCGATGAACATAACCGGAAACTCGAACTTTGCCGCCATTTGCAGTGTAGTCTCCACGATTAATGGGGACATCGGCCCAACACCTAGAAGCGTCAGGGGTTGTTCGGCCTGAGAGAGCAGGCGTTCGATAACAGGCTGCATAGGAAAATCTGTATTCGGCTCAGGTTTGCCGTTCACTGCCGGGCTCCTTTTCCACCATAATAGCCGATTTTTTCCTTGACGTCTCAGTCTAACTCCCTTATCATTCCAATGAATTCCAGGAAACACTGTTCCTAAAAAATAAAAGGAGGTTCATAGTGAAAAAAATTCTAGGAATCGCTTTGATGATTCTGCTGGCAGCGGGCATGTCCCTGTCCGCCCAGAAGGTGCTCACCCTGTACGGAAGCGCCGAACCGAGGTCCGTCGAAGTCCTGGCCGACGGTTTTGAAAAGGCGAACCCGGGGGTGCGAGTGGACTGGATCCGCATGTCAAGTGGAGAGACCCTGGCCCGCCTGCGGGCGGAAAAGAAGAATCCCCTGGCGGATGTCTGGTGGGGAGGGACCACCGACCCCCATTCCATTGCCGCCCTGGAAGGTTTGACCGTGGACTACCGCCCTTCGATCTGGCGGGAGCTCGATCCCCGTTTCCGGGACCCTCTCGGGGGCTGGAAGGTGATCGGCGTTTACGTCGGCGCTCTCGGGCTTTCGGTCAACGAAAAGTTCCTGAAAAAGCGGGGGCTGCCCATACCTACCGGCTGGGACGATATTATCGACCCGCGCTACAAGGGCATGGTCGGTGTGGCCAATCCCAACACCTCGGGCACGGCCCTGACCACCCTGGCCACCCAGATTTTCTTGAGGGGTGAGGAGGCCGGGTTAGAGTACATGAAGAAACTGCACAAGAACATCGCCAACTACACCAAGTCCGGTGTAGCCCCGGGTATCCTCGCCGGACGCGGCGAGATCGGTATAGCCATCGTCTTCTTGCACGACGTGGTCTACCAGATCGAACAAGGCTATCCTGTTACCGCGATTGCACCCAAAGAGGGTACCGGCTACGAGATCGGGGGCTTGAACCTGATCAAAGGCGCACCTCATTCGGATCTGGCCAAACAGTTTATCGACTGGGTGGTCAGCGCCGAAGCCCAGGAGACCCAGCCCAAGGTCGGTGCCTACCAGATCCCGACCAACATGAACGCCAAGATGCCCGCGAAGGCGATCGATATCAATGCCATCAAAACCGTGGATTACGACTTTACCTGGGTGGCTGAAAACGGCGTACGTATTCAGGACCGCTGGACCCGGGAGGTATTCGTACTGCCTAGATGAAGGCACTCGATCTTAAGCGAGACAAGATAATATGGGTGGGGAGCATCGTCGTATTTCTGCTCCTCACCCTGCTTCCCTTTACTTCGCCCCGCGGGGGTATGCTTCAGGCCCTGCAGGAGGGAGACAGGTCCCACTCCTACTGGACCCTGCACGGGCAAATGCCCCTGCTGTACGGATTTACTCTACTCCTGGTCCTCAACCTGGTGCTGGTCCTGGCAACCCTTGAACAACGGCTAAAAGCCCGACTGCTCCTGGGTGTGAATCTGCTGGCAGTACTTTCATTTGCGGTACAGTTTATCTTCGTGACTCCGGAAATCCGCCTGGGGATCGGTAGTTTTATTCTTTTTTTCGCCTTTCTGCTGTTTCTGTCAAAGGCGCTGTCCCACCTGGGATTGATTCAGGGCGATGCTTTTATATCCGGATCGATCCTGAGCATCGGCGTGCTGCTGGCGATTTTTATTATCTTTCCCTTGGGGGTCATTCTGGCCCGGGCGGTTATCGTGGAGGGGTCGCTGGACCCGGCCAACATTGTCCGGAACCTGGTGGCCTATCCCAGCACCTGGAGAATTTTAAAAAACAGCCTGCTCATGGCCGGCACGGTCGGGGCCCTGTCCACCGCGATAGGCCTGGCCTTTGCCCTGGTTATTGAGCGCTCTCGATTCCGCTACAAGCGTCTTATGCAGGGCTTTTCGCTCCTACCCATCATTACCCCTCCCTTTGTCATCGGCCTGGCCATTATCTTCATGTTCGGACGTGCCGGGTTCATTACCAGCAAAATCCTGGGCCTGGAAAGCTCCTTTATCTTCGGCTTTCCGGGTATTGTTTTAGCCCAGACCCTGTCCTTCGCCCCCATGGCTTTCCTGATCCTCTCCGGGGTGGTACAGTCCCTCGATGCCTCCCTGGAGGAGGCCAGCTACACCCTGGGGGCCGACCGCTGGCGGTCGTTTCGGACCATTATATGGCCGCTGATCCGGCCGGGCATCGCCAACGCTTTTCTTCTCTCGGTGATCGAATCCCTGGCCGACTTCGCCAACCCGATTCTCTTAGGCGGCGACTTCGATGTGCTGGCCACATCGATCTACCTGGCCATTATCGGGCGTTACGACGAGGTCCTGGCAGCCAGCCTGGGGCTTGTTCTGCTCTCCATTACCCTGACCTCCTTTATCGTGCAGCGCTACTGGATAGGAAAAAAATCGTACGTTACCGTAACCGGGAAACCGAGCAGGTATTCGGCCCTGCCGATCCCAAAGGGCCTCGATTACGGCCTGGTAGGTTTTTCGCTGGTCTGGGTTGTGCTGACCATGGTGCTCTACGGGTCTGTTTTTGCCGGCGGTTTCGTCCAGCTCTGGGGCATCAACAACAGCTTCACGTTAGCGCATTACCAGCGTTTTTTAGTCGACGGTTTCGAGTCCTATATCACCACCATAAAGCTGGCTGCGATCTCGGCGCCTCTTACCGCGGCTGTAGGGCTGCTCATTGCCTATCTGGTCAGCCGCTACCGCTTTTTCGCCAAACGCCCCTTCGAGTTCACCTCGATGCTGAGCTTCGCTATCCCGGGAACGGTAATCGGCATAGGTTATATTATGTCTTTCAATACCGCGCCCCTGATCTTAACCGGTACGGCAGCCATCCTGATTATCTGTTTCATCTTCAGGAATATGCCCGTAGGCATCCGCTCCGGTATGGCGGCACTGCAGCAGATAGACCGTTCCCTGGAGGAAGCCTCTATTACGTTGGGCGCCGGCAACCTCAGGACCTTCAGTCGGGTTGTGCTCCCCCTGATCCGGCCGGCAATCCTCTCCGGGCTGGTGTTTTCTTTTGTACGGGCCATGACCGCGATCAGCGCCGTTATCTTCCTGGTTACGGCGCGCACCAAGCTGGCCACCGTTGTTATCCTGGGCCGGATCGAGGCAGGAAAACTCGGCCTGGCCACGGCCTACTGCACCATTCTGATAATCACCATGGGCGCGGCGATTGCACTCATGTACGCAGCAATGCGCTGGATGACCGGCAGCAGCCGGGCTACAGGCGATATACTGGAAGCGGGTACCGTATGAACAGGAACAACGGTGGAGACGGATCCGGGGCCCTCAAGCTGCAGGATATGACCAAGCAGTTCGGTAAGGTCACGGCGGTCGATAATGTAAGCCTGGACATTCCCCACGGGAAACTGATCACCCTGCTGGGGCCTTCCGGTTGCGGGAAAACAACCATCCTCAGGATGATCGCCGGGCTGGAGGTGCCGAACTCGGGTAAGATTTTTCTAGGCGGCACAGATATTACCCGCCTGCCCCCGAACGAACGAAAAATCACCATGGTATTCCAGTCCTACGCCCTCTTCCCCCACATGAACGTGTATAAAAACATTTCCTACGGGCTCAAGGTGCTGCACTGGCCGAAGGAGAAGATTAAAAAGGCCGTTAAGGAGGCCCTGGAAATGGTGGGGCTGGAAGGCCTGGAACAGCGGGGGCCCAGCGAGCTGTCCGGCGGGCAGCAGCAGCGGGTGGCCGTGGCCCGGGCATTGGTCCTGAAGCCCAAGGTGCTTCTCTTTGATGAACCCCTGTCCAACCTGGACGCCAAGCTGCGGAAAAGAATGCGCGGTGAAATCCGAAATCTCCAGAAAGATCTCGGCATTACCGCGGTATACGTTACCCACGACCAGTCGGAAGCGCTGGCGATTTCTGACCAGATCGTGGTCATGGACAATGCCGTCATCTCCCAGATCGGCGGACCAGAAGAGCTGTACACCCGCCCGGCCAATGCCTTTGTGGCCGACTTTATCGGCGCGGCCAATATTGTCGAAGCCCGGGTGGTCGACACAGACCGGGGCAAAGCCCGGGTCCGCTTGAGTTCGGTGGTGTTGAACGTGGATGCTGTCGGAACCCCGGAGAAGGGGGATAAGGCTAAGCTGATGATCCGGCCGGAGGATATCCTCGTAAATGCAGCCGATCAGGAGGGTCTAAAAGCAACTGTCCTGTTCGCCATGTACCAGGGATCTACCAATGATTACATCGTCGACACCGAATTCGGAGAGCTCAGGATTGTTGATTATCAAACTAAGGGCACGGTTCGGGAACGCGGGACGCAAGTCTCCCTAAGTTTTAGGGAGGAACATATATTCTTAATAGGCAATTAAAAAGGAGGTTTCTAAAAATGAAGAAACTAATTTGCATGGTTCTTTTCCTGTTAGTGGGAGCGGCTTTTGTATTCGGCGTAGGCCAGTACGAAACAGTCGGTGCCATGAAAGACATGCCCCGGAGCGTTCAGGCCCAGTCGCAATTCGGGGTCGGGATCGCAGCGGACTGGAAGGAATTCGACAAGTCCGGGGACATCAGGTTCCTCCAGGTCCAGACCACGGCCCCGGCTTCTCCGGCCGGCAGCGGTTCTATTTTGAACGGCTCCCACGGCGAACGGATTATCGAGATCCAGGCTGCATCGAGCATCAAGGGCAAAGAGGTTGAGTGGAAACTAACCAACAAAGGATCGAACCCTGTTTGGGTCCTGGCCGGCGGTCTGTCCGGCAAGAGCTTCAACCTGCGCATCAACGGCGGTGCCTCGTCGATCTTCAAGCTCGATATGGACGGGAGCGGCTACACCTACCTGGTGGTGGACTCAGAAGGCAGCGGCAAGAACCAGCTCGACGTTTCCGCTAAAATCGGCGACACCGACGCCAAGACCGCCCGCGGCAAGTCGATGGTCATCATCTGGTTCTAAGACCGGTTGACTTAAAAGCGATCAAACCATCTTCTCAAAGCGCGCCGACAGAGGTTAATCCCTCTGCCGGCGTTACTATCTTGTCTTCAACCCGTTTGTGTCTGGACAGTCTCGATGAAAGCCGGCATATTTTCCAGAGGTAGGTACACGTCATAGGCCGGGATCGTGTACTACACTTTGCCCATCGTAATCGTGTTCTTCGCCCTGCAGCAGCTGAATAATGTCCTCATCCCCCGGGTCACGCGCTACAGAAAAAGCGGTCCAGCCGGAACGGCTCTCGATGTCTGTCAGGGCCCCTGAATCAAGTAAAAGTCGCACCATGTCGGCGTTGCCTCGAGACACGGCCACCAGAAGCGGCGTACGCTGATAAGGGTCGGTCCCGTTGATATCGACCCCGCGATCCAGAAGCTCTTTTACGCCTTGGGCATCACCTTTGTAGACAGCATACATGAGGGCTACGACACCCTCTATCCTCTTTGGCTCCACAGGGATGCTCAGATCCAGGAGCAGCTTGATAATGTCAATGTGCCGGTTCTGCAGCGCGAAGCTTAAGGCCGACCTGCCTTCAATATCTCTCTTGCTCAAATCAGCTCCAGCGTCAACCAGGCTTTGAACCACCTCCAGGTCACAGATACCGCCGGCATTGATCAGGGCGGTCCGGCCGAACCTGTTCTCTATCTCCAAGTCCGTTCCAGCGGACAAGAGGTCCCAGACGATGGCTTTGTGGCCATAGCCGATGGCGTACATGAGTGCCGTGAGTCCTATCTCATCTTGTGCATTGCATCGATTTCCGCTCTACTTTCTATCAGGTTTTGAGCGATTTTTTGGTGTCCAATTGCTGAAGCTGCCATCAACATCGTATACCCGTGATCGTCTTAAATATTGACTTCAGCCCCTGCGTTTAACAACAGACGCACCATGTCCAGGTTGTTCTTCCTGACAGCCCACATCAAAGACGACCACCCGTAAAATCCTTGAGCTTGCGGATTGGCTCCAGCCTCGAGTAGCAGCCGTACAATCTCTGTTTTCCCGCTAAGGGCAGCACAGACCAAAGGTGTGGTCCCACCGCTGTCGAAGGCGTTTACTTCACAGCGCCATTTTCCAACAGTAAATGAACCGTATCAATGTGTCCTCTGGAGGCGGCCAGCATCAATGCAGTTCGACCATAATCATCGGAGATATTGACGTCATTTCCCCCCTGTATTAATTTTTTGATCTGGTCGGTTTTTCCTTCAAAAGCAAGCCGAAGCAGTTTGCTTTGGGCTTCAGCCATCAGCCCGAGTCCACTTAAAATAACCGCAAAGGCCATGATTTTTTGAACTCTAACAATACCCAACCTCCTCGGAAAAATTGGATCGTCTATGATTCAAGGCTACTCCTTGACCGTTTCTAAAGCGTTGCCAGCAGCGTTGCAGAATGTGTTCCAATGGTTTTAGGGTGAGGCGATGCGCTTCGATTCCTTCCAGATGTGGCAGGATTGAGAATTACAGCTCATCTGTAATACAGAGGGGAGGGATTTATATATAATGCGCGGTTAATCGTGAGCCAAATACTCTTCAGGCGTAAGGACGCCTCCTTGGAAAATCCCTTGGAGATGTTCTTTGTCCCAGGTCACCAAAGTAGGAATAAACGGTAAATACCGCTCCGCCGTAGCAACCATAAGGGCATCGCCAAAGGATATTCGTTTTCCGATTAAATCGAATATGCGTTGTTTCTCGACCACTGGACACTGCGCTCCAAGATCCGGGGGTGGGCAGGAGGCTGACATTGTATTTTCGAGAGAACTGAATCCATAAATCATTCAACTGAACCTGATTCAGGTTGAAGGGAAGAATCCCACAAAGTTCAAAAGAGGTTAATGAGCGTAGTAAATCCTCGATCTGATAGTTCAATACCTTCTAGAAAACGGCGATTCCGGTTATACTTTGGATCACGATGGTAGCGAAGATCGATAACAAATACGTTCGTATCGATAAGAACTAGTTCCTGTCCCGTATCCATCCCGTGGCCTCTCTCCAACTGAGAAAGAAGATCGTGATATATCCTTATCTGAGAAGGAGAGACGCTCTGCATGCCGTGCACGATAGTGTAGGTAAGGCTTCTGGCAAAGATCTATGAAGTTCGTCCTTTTGTTTGTCCAAAATGCCAATCCGAGATGAGCATTATTGCGGTTATCATGTATACTGGAGATCTGTAAAAATCCTTCTGCTCCCAGTGACCACAGGTTTTCGAAGAATATAGGCCATCTCTTCGGATATATTGCTTATTTTTAGGTGGCATATGCTTTGTTACTTCGGCAATGAACTGTAAAGAATCAAAAAGTTTAAAATTTTCACCCAAATAGGTATTGTATTTTGGAGTTTTGTATAACACTTAAATTTCATCCTGTAAAATAGACTGGCATAGCATTTTTTTATCTTGTAGGACTATTGATTATTTATTTTTCGATTCCTGCCGGAAATTCCTCCAATTTCCTTGATATTTCGATCATCCTGTGACATAAGTTTTACTATCAATCTCTCGGCAAGAAGTCAATGCATGCGGCTTCGGAGGAAAACCATTGGTCAAACTCCTGCACTGTTCTTGGGTAGTCTGTCCCCCCGACCGGATAGCGTTCGGCTTTTTCAAACACCCCTACATACTACATCTTGTGGTTACGAGAAAGAAGTGGATACCCCCCTTTACCGACTTATGGATAGCCGTATACGAGGAGGTGTTCAGTTGCACAGACATCGATCACGTTCAGATATGCTATGATAGCGTAAAATCTTGTTATTTTAGCAAGAAATTTTAAAGTCCAGCGCCCATACCTATTATGCTGAATTTTACCATTAAGATTTAGGTTGCGGATGTAATCTGCGATGGGGGAAGATATGTTAGCCGATACGGGCTCCATGAATCAGCCGACCAACTTGAAAAAAAAACGGTAAAGTGATAGATTTACGAAAAGCACCAGGAGTAAGTATTGATGCTGACCATTAAAAAGAAGATCGTGACTTATAAAGACTACCAGCGCCTTCCCGAAGGCGCACCTTACCAGCTTATCGGAGGCGAGCTGATTATGACACCGTCGCCCACACCATTTCACCAGATAATATCTAAAAGGTTAGAAAGAGAACTGCTTGAGCTGCAAGACAAAGGTCTTGGGGTAGTTTTTTATGCTCCCATCGATGTATTCCTTTCTGAAACGGAAACGTACCAGCCTGATCTTCTCTTTATCGCTAAAAACAGATTGAACATTATCGGTGAAACCAAAATCGATGCTGCTCCGGATCTCGTAATTGAAATCCTCTCTCCCGGAACGGCTTACTACGATCTAAAGCACAAAATGATGGTTTACGGTCAAAAAGGGGTGCGGGAATACTGGATCGTGGATCCTCAGGAAAAGAGCATCGAGGTATTTGAAAATCGAAAAGGCTCGTATGTGCTTCTCAATCAAGCTTCAGAAGAAGGTACGGTCTATTCCGGAATATTTCCATCATTAAAAATAGAGATTGATAGTACATTTTCCGGTGATCTATCGACCTGATATCTAACCGATACACCTTTAGCATACGCAGGATCTTCTACAACCATTTCGCGGCCCACTTGCTGAACGCTTACAACCCAAACATGCTCTACCCCGAATTGTCGATGAGGTGGATTGATGAGGTGGTCATTTTGAGCGGCGAGGTGATGGTAACCTTTGAAGATCTGTTCGAAGATATCACCAGAACTGTGCAGCTCAGGGTGCTAAAGCCATTTGGGTGTGGCTACTTTAGGACGACGGGTAAGTTGCTATCCTACAAGCAAATAGCGGAAAGTGAGCCGAAAAAAAACGAGAAAAACCTCGGGTTATCAGCAGATGGGCATGATATCCCGGGGTTTAGGGTGTGTTTTGTCCGTGGTTTTCCGGATTTCGAGGTTTTCTTGTGCGAGCGGGCTGTTTCTTCCCGGCGGCCTTTTCGGGTAACATGCAAGCTCTCACTTCCTGAGAGATATCGTACATTTTTTCGATGATTGCAGTGAGTTTGCGTCGATTGTTGATCCACTCGCGGTAGAGGGTGGCTTCTTCGGAGGAAACGAAGCGTGACACACTCTTGCCCTTTTCCTTCCAGGAGAGTTGGTGGTATGGTCCGTGCCGTTTCTCTGGATCACGGGAGCATGGGCACTTCGGGTTGCCACAGGTTATTTGTCGTTCGACAAGACTGCCGCCGCAAATGAAGCCCACCTCGTGAATCCGTTCCTTCACTTCTCTGTATTGCTTTGCGTAGGATCGCAGTTTCCGTTGAAGGTCGTTGTCGCCTTGTTTTCCCATAGTCATTCGTGACTTTTTACAGTAATTTACTGCAAACGCCTACATCTGTCCAGCGATTTCAGGGAGGGGGGAACCATGGGCGAAACGATTGATGCCGCTTGTCGGCAGGATACCTAGAGCTTTTGTTGCCGCTCAGCAGAACTGCTTGCTCGATATGAGTTTGACAGCCTCGAGAAGTGGCTGTACTCCTCGGAAGCCCATTCACTGCCGCTTCGTGGTGTCGAAGTGGCAGAGCAAAGGCGGGAACGAGAACTCCTGCGCCTGCTGCTGCAGGCTCATGTAGAGAGCAGAGGCGACGGAGACGTTGGTGCAGCTATTCGAGTATGTGAACCGAACAACCCCGATGGACACCTGATCTATACTCACAAACATGAACATACCCGGCATCTCATCACCATCTTCGGAGAAATACAGGTGAAGCGGATCGGCTATGGCATGGAGGGAAGAAGGAGCATCCACCCGCTTGATGAGCAGCTTCAGCTTCCCGGACGTAAATACAGCTACGAGATTCAGCGTCTGGTAGTGAAGAAAGCGGTCCAGGGGCCATTTGATGAGGCCGTTGATGCGGTGTACGAGGCCACGGGCGTGAGAATACCGAAACGAAGTGCTTCAGAAGATCGTCATTGAGGCGAGTGCTGACTTCTACAGCTTCTACGCACGACGGCGGGGTAGCGGAGGAGAACGAACCGGCTCGATATTGGTTGGGTCGATAGACTGCAAGGGAATTCCCATGGTCAAGTCCGAACTGACGGTCAAGAAGGTACGGAGGGGCAAAGGGTAGAAGGCACAAAAAAAGAAGATGGCGACGGTGGCCGCCGTCTTCACGCAGGAGCCATACATCCGGACACCCGAAGAGGTAGTACAGAGTCTCTTTCCTGCAGGTGAGGTGCAGAGCAAGAGCCGACATAAGACCTCTGGGCCACAGAGAAAGAGGGTGTGGGCAAGCTTGCAGGCGAGCAAGGATTGGTTCATCAGCGACGTCAAGGAAGAGATGGACCGCAGGGACCCTCGGGACAGGAAGTCCCGAGTTGTGGTGACTGACGGGGAGCGCGCCCTGCAACGTCGTGCGTGTATGATGATAAATGATGCCGTTCTCGTCCTGGACCTACTGCATGTGCTCGAGAAATTGTGGGCAGCCGGGCATGCTCTGTATGGTGAGGGAACTGACAAAGCAGTGGAGTTCTTACGTGAGCGCGCACTCCGGATCCTCCGTGGAGAGGTCAGCCAGGTTGTCAAAGGGCTTCGTCAGATCGTGACCAAACGGCGGTTGAAAGGCAAGAAGGCGGAGGCACTCCTCGGGGCTGCGACGTATTACTACAAAAACAAATCCCGAATGAGATACAACGAGTACCTGGCCAAGGGATTGCCCATAGCCAGTGGTTCAGTCGAAGGAGCAGGCAAGAATCTCATCAAGGAC